>JAABUS010000039.1_pt1 | contig 277172 bp, 290 predicted proteins | sample 5560161 | NCBI WGS metagenome assembly JAABUS01 (sample SAMN10711885, study PRJNA513376) | rock metagenome | isolation source: Antarctica rocks | place: Antarctica: Victoria Land, Trio Nunatak nord | collected 2016-01-04
TGGGGGAAGGGAAGAGGGGCTCACGCCGCTGCTGTATGCCCCGTCGCCTTGATCGCCAATGCTGCCTTCACGTACGATTTCGCCGTCTGTGTAGGCTTTTTCGTCGGGGGCGATGTTGCCGGCGCCGCCGCGGCCGTGGGAGATGATGGGGCTGCCGGAGCGGTTTTGGGTGGACATGTTTTTCTTGTGGGTTTGGTGGGGGGGAGGATTTCAATGTCGTACTGGCGATTTATGTTAGTGGGGTGGGGCTTGGATGGATGAGAGGTGGGATTGCGTACTTCTTATATGGAAGCACTCAAAGATCTGGTAAGAAGAGAGAGAGTGCCATTGCGGGCCTTATTGAAAAGGGTTTGTATTGGCATTATGCAATGCCCAGGCTCGGCCAGAATTTATGACGTTAAAATGATGCGGCTATGGGATTGGCACGATTGGACGCTAGAGGCGATAGGCGATAAGCTGTGCAATGGTTGCAATTGCCATGTGCCTACATTTACTAGATGTTGGCGTATACTCCGTGCAGCTTCACTGCTTGATTTGCAAGTGGCCCGAAGAGCCAATCTTTTGTTCAATTGGTACACTGCAGATAAAACAGTATACACACGGCAAGATAAATCAGAAACCAAGCTTTCGTTAACAGAGGCCACCCTTACATGTCTTTAAGCGTCTCGGCGGCCAAGCAGTATCGTCGTACCTTCCTTGGCCAAGCCCTCTTACTTCACTTCGATCTTTAGACATTGGCAGTCTGCTTCGGCGGTGGTGCAGCGCCGCCAGTCGTTGGAAGACCCATGAAGATCTTGAAGCTGTCGTAGATACCCCATTCTACACACAGTATTAACCTATGTTTCGGCCCCATATCCGTCCGGGGAGTAACTTACGAAGGGATGTCAAGGTTCCAATCATGAAAATCCTGATAACAAGACCGTTCCATAGTCCACCAAAGCCGATGTCTTTGTAGATACGTCCCATAGCGGCGCCGAAGGCTTCTCCAGGTTGACGGTTGGCGTTGAGTTTGCTGACCATGACGTCGGCTGGGTGGGAGACGATGGCGCAAAGAATACCAGCTGGTTTACGTAAGCGAATTAAGGGGTAGATGGGGGATTTTTGAGATACTTACCAAGATAACCACCAGCGAAAGAAACAGCAGTTTGTGTTCCTCGACCGTAGTCAGATTTCTTGCCTGGCATGCGGCCGTAGATAGCCTCGACGATGGTCTCGAAGGAAGCAAATTTCATCATAGTGTAAGGAATTTGTCGACCCCAGAGAGGGTAAAGGCCCTTGTAGAGTCTGAACTTTGTCAACTTTGTGATCGAGCACTGAACGCTCTAGTGGCATGCTCACCCTGCAGTACCCTCCTTGCTCGTGATTATACCAAGCCCATTGAACGTTCCAGAAGCAAAGGGCGGGATACTGGTCTGCATACGAACTTTCACAGCTTCGAAGGGGCATAGAGCAATGTCAGCAATGAATTCCGCCGAAGCACTAGCAGCGAGGTAAAGCGAGGTCTTGTATCGATAGGCAGCCTCTTCGCCGGCGAGATCGGAGTAGAACTTCTTGAAGAATTCGTAGCCTCCGTATTTGAATGCTCCTTGTGCCTAGATCTGATGAGCATGTTCTAATCCGGAAATTGGAATGCAGTACTCACGGAGTATCCAAAGAAAGTAGGGCTCCATCCCGTGAAGATACCACGCATCCCCTCAGCACGACCAATCTTCCCCCAGGCCTCGAAGTTGCCCTTATACATCTTCGGATCGACCTGACGACGGCATTTGACCAAATCCAACGGCGTCACGGCCGTATGTGTAACGCCCTGCCCTCTTCATGAGCTTTCCACTCCAGCATGTATCATTCTGGTATACCTACACAAGCAACCAACCCCCCAGCGATACACGCCGCATAGTATTTCCCCGAGTAGAGCTCTATATGCCCCGTCTTCGATTGAGCTTTCTCGCTGGCTTTCTGAATCTCCCTTGTAGCTTCATTGCTCAATTGAGCTGCTTTGTTCTTGGCATCTTCGGCGACGCTCCAGGCTGAGAAGTCTGGTTTAGGGAGTGGCTGCTTGGGGCGGGCGGAGGTGAAGAGGTGGTGGGAAGAGAAGACGTCGCTGAGGGCGCTTTGGGTGGGATATAGGGGCATGATGCTGCGAGGCGTTAGAACGCGTACAATTGATCTATAGCTTGATAAGTACTTACAAAGCTTTCAGATCTATGAAGCTTGCTCGTTACGCTGCCAATGCAGAGACAAAGAGATGAAGCTCTTCCCCAGAAAGCGAACGGATGAGGGGAGCTCAAACAATGCCAAGAGATCTTGGATCGACGCCCGGGATTGCTCTTGGGTCAGCGGTTCCGAGGCGTCTTTGTCAAAGCCACGCGAGCCACAAGGCTACGGAAAAATTGCGAAAACGGAGCTGTTGCTTCTTTTGACAGATAGCGTGAAAAGATGTTGCATTTGCTACGCTAAGCCTCGTTCTGTTCAATCTCACCGGAGAGCTCCGATGTGGACATCATTGTGTCCTGTCCATAGGATCCCTCGGTTCGAGCACGAACATACCTTACTTCTTCCGATACTCATTCGCTTCTGTTTCCTTGCTACGGTTCAAAGCAATCCATTTCGCCTGCGTCTGGAAAAAAAGTATAGCATTGATGTGCTAGATACGCTGGCATAAGCTCAAGGAAAGGCCTTATCGTTCAGACAAAGAGGCATCAGCACTCACATTATCCTCATCGACAGTGAACCGATGGTAGATACCAGCCGGTAGGACGAGCAGATCTCCAGGCTCTACCCTGATCCTTACCCATCTATCCTCATCATCCCGGACGTCGAAATATCCACCTCCCTTCAAGATGTATGGAATCTCCTCATCTTAATGCATGTGCTTGGTGGAGAACTTCTTGTATTGTCTTCATAGTCTGAGCCCATAGCATCAGGCGAGATTGTGATTTCGTCGCAATTAGCGTAGTCGCGAGCTTTGGCGAGGTCATCAACGTGGGCTGTAGTTGAGGGTGATGAGGACGGGAAGTTATGATAGCTGTACCCCAAGGGAAGGCAGGTGGACTTGTTGAAGCTCCTCGTCAGATTCGTGCGGGAGTCGGGAGTCGGGAGTCACCCTTACTTGTTAGTCTTGGTCCGTGAGGAGTAGTACAACTTGCCAGGACTTACAGGCTTGTTGTCGCGGTAGTAAGCCCTCATTTCGACTGCCACTTCTTGGATGTTCGTTTATGGGTCTGGAGATGTCCTCGAAGGTCTCGTAGACTTTTTTCAGCTTACAAGATTGGTCAGAAAAGACAACTTACGAATCATATGAGGTGCCAGGTTTGTATTACATAGATAGGAATATTACGCGCGTTCAGGAAGCGTCGTGAGAAATTCACTCAAGCAAGCGTAGAAGTGACTGCCGGGTAGGTGTAGAGAGTGGATATGAGACGATGATCATTTTTTTAAGAGACCAGTGGTTTAACAGTAGGAATAGGTCACTGTCTTTACAGAGAAGGAGATCCCAGTTGTTATAGCTTAGCTATTGAGATCAATTAGCTTTATACAGTCTTAGTATCTCGGATACCTATAATAATATCTTCATATACTCACACAGAAATATAGTCAGACAATGAGATTGTCAAAGAAGAATGTTGACCACTCTATGACACAGGGAAGGTTTTTACAATAGGAATATCAAAGAAAAGTCTCCAATATCATTGAACCTACCTTCATCGTATATGATCGCTTTGTTCTCGACACATACTCGATTCTCACTATAGGTACTTAAATTCTCATCCACCCCTCTTCTTTTCTCCTCACCATTAATACCACCACCACCCACACTCACACGCACAAGACCATAAAACCACAAAGCCACAAGCAAGCTCGAACACCACCAGAGCCATCAACCATCTCACCAAAAGCAACCAAACCCTTCAAGAATGGATCGTTACGGTGCCTTCTCACGTCAATTTAACAGCAAATACGATGATAGCTACACTTGTCACTCTTCGGACACCAAATCCGACTACGATTATGGGTATCCTCGTCGTGGTGCTGCTGCAGATTATGACCGTGGCCTTGGCATGACGAGGACTCGCTACGCCGAGTCAGATGGAGAGAATGATGACAAACATATCTGTCGTCGTCGTCGTGGCTCTGCGGATGACCACGAGACACTCGGCGGGGAGCGAACTGGCCGTGGTTTTGAGTCGCGCTATAAGCCTGATGAGACTGAGGACACAGAGTCGAGCACGTATGGCCGTCGTCCTGGTCGCCTTGGTCCCGTCAAATCTGGCGTAGACACATACGCCTCTGATGCTCATATGAGCGAGCGCGACTATGAGCCATGCAATGCGGCTCGCGTACGTGTAAGTATGCGTCGCAATAGACATAGAGCTGAGCCTCTTCGATTTATCGACAGTGCTTATACAGATTCCTATGATAGAGAGATCCTGGTCGACTCGGATGGTGGACGCTATGAAAAGGGCCCACGTATGCCACGCGGAGATCGGCCTCGTCGTCGTGATGACTATGATACTGATTCTGAGCTTGAGTATGGAGAGAATTCTTTCCACGCACCTCCACTGCGGCGCGCACCTGAGCTACGTTCTCGCTTTGATGAAGCTTATACCGATCGAACTTCTGAGAACGAGCCTCGTGGTAAGCGCGAAATGAGTCGCCTGCCGGAGGCTGGCTATGATGGCAGCCGCTCGTATGATGCCAGCAGCCTTGATGGTGAGTCCGAGTACGAGCGCTATGGGCGGGACGCTTCTCGGGGAATGTAACCTCGTCATCCAGGACATGGTGCCGAGTCGGGGTATTTCCGTGATGACTATGACTGTGAGATTCGCGGAGGAGGTCGTAAATGCTCTATGCACGACGGCTAATCTACAAGCAAATACTAGTGGAGATCATAGGGGAATGACAGGTGGCTGCTGAAAGGGGCTGACGAAGCTAGGATGTGTGTGCGAAAGGGGATGGGTCTGAATGAGAGAATTGCGTGGCGAAATAATCTTGACATTACTACCTTAATAATCCACTTAATTTTCCGTACCCAAGCTAGTACCAAGTGCACTGTGCATGAGAAAGATCAATGTTACCAAGGTCATAGGTGAAAATTTGGTTTAGTAAGTGCGCAGATTCTCCCAGGCTCTTGAAATCCTTCGTATATTTAAGAAATAATTGAGATAACAATAAGGAAGTAGGGTTATAGAAAGGCGACATTGAGGAAATCAATCGAATAACTTTTAGAACTAGATGTTGCTTCTCTTTATGCCTTGACTCCAAGTTATTTTCGAGGCTATACAGGGTACTTCGTATGGAAGAGCGTCTAAGTCCGATATATTATCAAGTACCTTAGGTAATATATTATCCGAAGGGATCTGCCAAGACATTCGGATCGGCAGCCGGGATTGCTCAGCCCACTCCCACGCTATCACAAGGCTTCGGAGGCGACCTTCTATGCTCAGTAACAAGACCTGCAGCAGTAATCACAGGGTTTTGAGTAAAAATGGCTCAAGCTGGTACCATAACGCCCCTTACTGCCCGCCCCAATGGCATTGCACCAGGCCACGCTGCCAGCTCTGCGAGCTCAGCGTGGGCACATAAGTATCGAGGAGTAAGTCTCAATAAGCCCATTCACCAATATACAAAATATCGCTGACCATGAACACAATCTAGGCAACGGTAGAAGATCTTGACCCGCCGCCAGCCCTCTCGTCCACGCCGCACACCCCTATCTCCACCGCCCTGATGAACGCTTACGAGCGTGACTATACCCACTTGACTGTCATATCGGAATCTACCCGCGCCCTGCTGGGCTACCTCAATATTCCCCGCTTGAAGGAGCTCATATCCAAGGGAATAGTAAAAGAATCTGACCCTGTAGAGAAGGCTATGCAGAAGTTCCGACGGAAAGGGAACGTGTACAGGGTCATCACTATGGATACGCCGTTGGAGGAGCTCGAGGCCTTCTTCGAGGGCGTGGGCCTGGAAGGACATAAGCAAGATTTTGCGGTCGTGACCGACGGTGGGAGAAGGTTTGTGCTGGGTGTAGCCACAAAGGGAGATTTGGAGGAGTTTGTCAAGAGGAGACCCGCGTGATGAAATTGAATAATGATGATATGCTGGATGAATGGACTGGATGCATGACAACGGCGTTTGATACCACTGGATGGCGTCTGGCAGTATCGCCTACTACTCTCAACAATGGTAGGTATTTCAATGTCTTAAAGATCTTTGCATAAGGAAAGGAACGACCGAGAGCAATCATGAATACTCGCCGTAAAGTCTTGAGCGGGAGAGTCTAAAATTCTGCTTCTAGAGCAAGGTGAAGCTCAGAATCCGATCACCTGAAGCTTTTTCAACCCGTCAGCTATTCATGTTCACTGCTGTTCAACGACAAGGATCCAGCACCACTCTTGGCCATATTCTCAACTCCAATCCAGACCTCCACCTCCACATCCACATCCCATACAACTCCACGCACCAATCACCCATCGTCGCCGCAATCACCCCTTCAAAGCGCAAGTCCAACTCCTTCTCTCCGTCCCAATTCCACCAAACCCAAGACTCGCCATCACCAACCGGTCCCCCTCAGCACAGACCAAAACAACTCTCGCCCTCTCAAACTCAAAAATCGTTCCCACCTCTAGGATCCGAAATGTCATTCTCAGCAACTACGTCTCCCAGCCTTTTCACCGTCCAGCCCGTCTCAGTCACCGATCCCAAATGCTCAAATGTCTACATCGTCCGCCCAACAGCAATCTGGAACAACATAACTGTCTTCAGGGAATGCAACGGTAGACATCTCCTATTTCCTCCACACCTTCGCTTTCAACGCACTGAACAACTTCTCCAGTCAACTCCTCAACACTCACCTTCAACGACGACATCACCCTCCCCCGGCCCGGCCATGCAGGACTATGGACCGCACGCATCCTCGAAACCCGCGGCAAGGACGCCGACCATGTCTATCTCCGCGTATACTGGTACTACAAACCTTCACAGCTGCCTGTCAATATACGCTACCAAATGCAGTCAGGTGAAACGCACGTGCATCTCCCCACCGGCGACGATCGCGTCCATCTCGCGAGTAACGACATGGCCGTCGTCAACGCCAGCATTGTGAAGGGAAAATTGGAATATCCCGTGTGGCATGTCCATGCAGGGGAACGGGCTGGTAATTTGCCCATAACCCCGTATTGGATGCATAGATTCGATGTGCTGAAGGGAGTCGTGATTAGTGGTGGGGAGGTGGATTATGGAGATCCGCCGTAGCTCGGGGGCGGTGTGATTTGATGGCTAGGGGTGATAGGGCCTCGTTGAGAAGGTCGTCAGCAGTTCTAGATCGCTGAGTGTATTAACAAGCTTTCTTTCAAATGGCAATGATTCAGATCGCGAGTCCAGCTTGCAAGCTTTTTGTTCAAGTGCAATTACAGTATCCGCTCATGTATGCTAGCACTCATTCGCTCTTCCCTTCAGCCAGCCGAATCAGAGGAAGCCACCAAAGAACCGCTCAAACGCACTGGTATCGTACATACGTTCCTCAAATGCTTCATGCAAATTCCCAAACCCTCTCCCACCACTAAGGCCACCACCTCATTCTCTCCCAACTCGCCAGAATCTCCCTAACTCCATCCTCGCTCAACCCATCCCTCTGGACCTTCCATCTCAATACGTCTCTCGCCTTCTTCCCATTAATACATAAGCTATGATCCTTCAACAGCTCCTTCTCCATGAACGGCGTCAGCGGACTCCCTTGCCCACCATCCAGCCCCTTCTGCTTCAGCATATCCGCCCACGGCTGTAAGATTTCTTCGTTGACATCGTCAACGACGCTGTCAAGATTCAGCTTCGCGAACTGGGATACGAAGGAACCTTGAAACCCGGTTTGAATATCGAAGATCTTCGAAACGATTGTCGATAGGGTATCTTGTCTCGTATCCCCTGTATCAACGATATTGAACGCCCTCTCAGCCATCGTACTCACTGCCGTCGGCGGCGTCTTCGCACACCACTCCGCAGCCTTCCACGCCGCATCACATACATCAAGCACATGCACGGTATTGATCCTCAACTCCTTCGTCCACAACCACTTCAACTCTTTCCCCAGGCCTTGGTATACGCGCGCTAGACAGAGACCACGGGATAGGAACCCGACATCGTATTCACCATAGACGTGCGCGAGGCGCAGACAGACATATTTTAGACTCTGTTCTCGCGCGAGCTTTTCCAGCGCTTCCTCGGCTTGCAATTTCGCTTTTGCGATCTTGAGCCAGGGTTTTAGCTGTGCGGCCTCCGCACATCCACCGGCCGATATCGTAGAAGAATTCGGCGGCTTGTAGACCATACCCGTCCCAAACTCCACCAAGGCCGTCTCAGGAGATTTCATAGCAATATACGTCGCTAGCGTTGTCGTAAGCTGCGTCGAGCGCACAGCATAGACAGACGGGTCTTGCGAGTATCGTGTTTCCCCTCCGCAATTGAAAACGTAGGTGAAGTTCCTGCCGGAGGGGAGGGTAAAGATTTTCTCGAGAGATGTTTCTTTGCTGGCGTCTGCTTGCATGAAGTTCTGCTGGGAGCAGGCCTCGGCGAACTCTGGGGGGAGGCGAGCGAGTTGGGGGAGCACTTTGTCGACGAGGCGGATCTCAAAGGCAAGGGCGTGGCGGTGGAGGTGGAGGGCGAGGAAGCGGCCGATGTAGCCTGTTGGGGGAGATCAATTAGTTGCGTGGTTTCTATTGAGCGGGGGGGAGTGGGCAGTGGGGCGAGGGGCAGTACCTAAGCCGCCAATGATCAAGACCGCCGGCTTCTCATTGCTCGCTAATGTTGAAATTGAGGGAGCTTCCCCTGCCTTTGCGGCGGCCGCCATGGCTGCTTGAATGGTCGGTGACAGAAGGGTCGTGTGGTTACCACTCAGTGCAAGCTAATGTGGTAGCTTGGGCTGGAAGGTCTCGCTTGAGAAGGAACTCGATGAGGCGGGCACAATTGCTGGGTATAAGAAAGTACCATGGAAGTAATGAAAAGACTCGGAGGAAAGAGAAGGCACTCTTTATATCAAGTGCAACAGACTTGGCCAGAACTTTCTATAAGTGAAGATGTAGAGAGCCGACAGGACTGGGAACATGAGATTGCGGACGAGGGCCCCAAGTGAAGTTGTCTTGTTTTTCAAATCAAACAAACTCGATGATATATGTGGACATGTGGCCCAAGCTCGTTCTAGCATGGGGTCCGCAAAGGTCACGCCCAGAGAGGAACTGCAAGCAATGATGGTAGTAGACTTTACCCTGATGTTGTAGTGGTCACGAGACCTAACCACGTTTCATGTTCATCCCCTGCAACGCTGAGGCTTCAAGAACCTCGTATTCATGGGGGCGCTTTTGGAAAATGGGAAATGACCGTCTCGACTTTTTTATATTTGGGATGGATAGATGCATGTCGGTGAGAGTTGGTGACGAAGTCCCGCTGCAGCCCGCGCTGAACCAGGGTTCTCATAGGGGCCATGTTTGCAGGGGGGGGGGAATTTGTGGGCGTGGGGGGTGTGGCTTGGGGGGTAGAACGTGGAGATCGTCCGGGTAGGGAAATCTGAAACCTTTCCTGTCCAGGGTCTATACAGATGCTTCATGAACGAAGTTGAGGCACCGGGGTTACATGGAGGTCGGAAGATGAGAATCGGCACCTTCGATGGGGCAATTTTCTGTAGCCGTAGTGAATAACGGACAAGTTCCAAATGCATGCTCGTATTGGCCATCAAGGATAAAACGTCGTTGCAATCTATGTACATGCATTCAATGCAAGAGGAATCAAGGGGGTGTGCAGTCAGTCATTCTATCCATGAGCCGTAGGCGTTCCTCGCCACCCCATGCTAGTTCCCAGCAAATGTTTTCCGCGACCACTATAATGCCATGCAGCAACCCGAGACCGGGATCAGCGTGACCACGAAACCAAGTCATGCAATAAACAATGCTATGCAGGAAGTCGAATGCTCTTGCAATGATGTCGCGTTCTAAAAATCCCAATCCTCATCCACGGACTTGATCGCCCAATCAAATTTCTCCCGTAAGGTCTTGGAAAAGAACTTTTCGATAGGAACGTCGAATTTCTTCGAAAAGACCACTGTGAGACGCGGGTCGATGTAATTCTGCAACTGCATGTCAGCATTACCCCAAATTTGAAACGGAAGGGTTTCCACACAATCTTGGATGTTCCCAAAGCCACCTCCTTGTTGTTTTCCTTGTCCTTAGATTGAAGAAGCATGTTGCTGATACGCTGATCGAGTTTATCAAGATTATTTTCGAGCCGCTCGATAGTAGGTCCTTTGCCTTCGGGCTCCACTTTGCCCTTCTTATTCTCAGCCTTGAACTTCTTAGCCAATTCGTCAGCTGCTTCGAGTCGTTCTTCTAGCTCCTTATGTTTCATCTCTTTTTGACCGTCAGCTTTCAGCTTCTCATTCTCTTTATGGAATTTCTTCTCGATCTTCTGACGTTGTTCCTCAACGAGATAGTTCTGATGCTCGTGGATCCACTCCTCGTCCAACTCCTTGTCAAGTTCGAAATACTCTGCGCCCTTCTTTTTCTTGATTTTAGGGTCTAAATCAATCATCATCTGCTTAAGGCGCCACTTCTGATATTTCAAACCCTTAATCCGGTCACCTAATTTCTCCATTTGGGTCTCGTGTGCTGCAGCAACGGTACGCTTGTGGTTGCAAAGAATGGCCACTTTGCGATTGGCTTCGTTGTAGTCCACAACTTTTTCGGCAATAGTACCGGTCAATCTCATGTCACGTAGAAGAGTAGCCATAGTGAAAGACGCGTTGTAGGTACGGAAGACCTTGGCAGTCAAACCTGTCATATAGTTGGATAGATGCTTGTTGAGTGCACTCGTTGTCAAGCGATCGAAGATCTCGTCGCCCTCTGACTTTGGGGATTTCTTAAAAATCTTGAGGTTCTTGAAGACCTGTGGGGCCACTTCAACTTCATCGTAGAAGCGAATACTATCCTTTCCGAGGAAGTCAAAGATCACCTTATTTGGTGGCTTGAGGGTAACGTGCTCGAACTTCAAAGAGCAGCAGCCAACAGTATCTGCCTCGTCATCACCTTTCTCGTTGCCAGCACGAAGTGCAAATTGATCGATAAGGTAAACAGCCGTCGCTCGTTGACGGTTGGCCATCACTTCATCCTTAAGCTCGATTTCGTAATCCTTGCGGATTCGATCGATGTGTTTCTTCAGCTCCCGTGCCTTCTCGAACTTCTTGTGGTCGCTCTGACCTTTGACGTCGGAGTTCGCAGCGAGCATGACATATTTGTAGGCGTTGTTGATACTTTCCTGCCACATTGCCAGCCACGTACCCTCCTGGTCGTGCTTGATTTCTTTCCAACGATGACCTTCAGGTGGCGGTGGTACAGTGGCCTCTTTACCAATGTTGATGGTGATTTGCTCTGGCTCCACTCGCTTCTTCACTCTCCCCGTTTTCGGATGGTCGCCACGGCCACGGAAGAGGCCTGGGGGCTCCACGCGAAAATTCCCAACTTTTTGCTTGCGGCCATCCCACATGCAATACATATATGGCGCTTCTGCCTCATCCTTTTCAGCTTTCAGCGCCCTCTTTTCTGCGGCAGGGAAAGCTTTCTTTTCGATGCGCTGACCATCAAAGTAGTCAAAAATAGACTGGAAATCGCACTTGCTGAATTCTTTGATGGGAACCTTGTTACCGTCCCTGTCGGTAGCCCCTCCAGTCTCCTTGAGCATCTTCGTAAAGTCATCAAAGAAGTTCTTCTGGAAAGTAGGATTCTCAATATTGTGAGTCGAGTTAAGCATAGCACCGAAGAATCCAGCGATCTCTTCGGCTTCAGGTGCCATCCTCACAGGCTTGCCGTCGTAGCGCATAAGGACGTTCTTCGGAAGAGGTTGGTATGGTAGAGGGAAAACTACCCCAGCGTGCTCCAGGGTGTTCCACTTCTTGGTACCGTCGCCTTTCGTCGGGTCCTCCCACCATCGGTACTCCTCCTCTTCTGCCTCGGCTTCCTCATCTTGCTCAGTCTCCTCTTTTTTGACTTCTTTGCCTCCTTTCTTCGGAGTCGACGCCTCGACCTTCGGAGCGGTCTTCTTTCTCACTGCTGCTTTCTTAGCCAGGGGCGTGTCATTATCTGAGTCCTCCTTTTTGACACCATTGCTCTTTCTCTTTGCTGGAGCTGCAGTGCCATTTGCCTTCTTCTTAGTAGAACCCTCTTTTTCTTCCTTGCGGATCGCCTTCGCTTCCCTCTCTGCTCGCTTCTGAATATTGGCTTTTTCGTATGCCAATTTCTTGCCCAAAGGAGCATCGGAGTCTTCGGATTCCCCAATTGCTGTCTCAGAGGCTTTGACGGGCTTCCTCATCACCGTCGAAGATTTTACTTTGGTCTTTTTGGCCACAAGAGGAGTGTCATCGGAGTCGAAGTCGGAGTCGGCCTTCTGCTTGCCATTGGAAACGCGACGTCGCTTACTCTGTATGGAGTCAGCAAAGGCAAACCTCACTTCATCCTCATCTTCGCATGTCACGCACCAGTGGCTGTCCCTCCTCGTCATCCTCATCGCTTGCTTCTATGTACGTCTTTCCCTTGCCCATGCTACCACGCCCTTTCCGCTTTGTGCTGGCGCCGTTGACCTCAGGTCCATCGATTTCCATCTCTTCCATAGGGCCGTTTCGTATGGATATGCCGGGCGCTCCATTTTTGGCGTCTGGATTTGCCTTGTCCATGGCCTTGTCAAGGCTCTTGGGAATGATGTCTTTTGACAAGTGACCGTTTCCTGACATCTTCCTGTCAGTGTGGGTTGACCTAGTGAGAAGACGTTGAGCTAGAAAATCGAGGCAGGCTCGAACGCTTATACTACTAACGCCTCGAACGCCCTTTTCCAACGCCAAATCCGAAGTGATGAGGCGAGAAAGTACATACCGTTCATAGTGCCGTTGGATTTGGGGGCTTTTACGAGAGGCACGTCGTCGTCGGAAGAACTCATCGTTGTGAGGTATAGGAAGGAATGAAGGATCTGGCAACTCGGAACGGGGCCTCGCGGGTGAAGTTGTTTTCCGGCGAAGTAGCCGACGGGACTGTCACCTCCAATTCATGGTGTAGAGCTAGATATGAACAATGAAATAGAAGGGCTTTAGTGACGAAGTTGGAAGAAGAAAAGGTCTCGAATTGCCCATAGATGTAGTAAAGACAGACGAAGGGTGGATATAGAAGATAAAGCAGAAAAGGGATTTGGTTGAGCTGTATTTGGACCCAGAAAAAAGACGCTAGTCTTGATTAAGCTAAATGGAACTTGCCAAACCTCCGCTCAAGTTTGGTGGAAGCTCCTCGCTCAGGCTTCAGCAGCGACAAACATCCAATTGACCTCCGCTGCTGGCCTCCACTGACAGTCAATTGCCTACTTTAGATCCTCCTGTGGCTGTTTTCTTCACGATGCTCTCCCGAGCAGCTCGTCCCGCTCTCAATGCTGGAGCCGCGGTGTCCGTCAGGTAAGATTAGTTCTGAGAAAACGCTATACCAGCAGCCCCAAGCTCTTACTACATCAATCAAGACGGCAGGCAATTCATAAGAGCTCGCTAACAATCAATCGCTAGACCCGCGGTCCCCAACGCTGCCAATTATGCCACCCTCCGTGAGATCGAACAACGCCTGAAATCCATCAAAAACATTGAGAAAATCACGAAAACCATGAAAATTGTTGCCTCCACCAAGCTGAATCGTGCACAACGCGCCATGCAGGAGTCACGAAGCTATGGCCAAACCTCCAACACCGTCTTTGAGAAAGCCGAAACCAAGCCCATCGAGAGCGAAGACAAGAAAACCCTCATCATCGTATCCAGCTCCGACAAAGGTCTTTGCGGGGGTATTCACTCTGGTCTATCGAGAGCAACGAGAAGAATGTTGGAGAAAGAGCCGAATTCCCACATCGTTGTACTGGGCGAGAAGTGCAAAGCACAGCTGGGTAGATCAAACGGCAAACAGATGGTGATGAGCTTTGCCGGTGTAGGGAAGGATGTGCCGACATTTGCAGATGCACAGGCGATTGCTGATCAGATTGCCTTGCTACCTACGGATTACGGTAGTGTGAGGATTATGTACAATAAATTTGTCAATGCGACCAGCTACGAAGCTACACCGATCGAAGCATTCTCGGAAGAGGCTATTTCCAATTCACGTGAGTCCTCTCCATCAATCAACCAACGGAGCTCCTCTGACTGTGTCTAGCACAATTCGCTCAATTTGAGATTGACGATTCAGTGCTGGCCAATCTCAGGGAATACGCTCTAGCCAACTCGCTCTATTGGGCTCTAGCAGAAGGCCACGCATGCGAACAATCTTCTCGCCGAAATGCTATGGACAATGCCTCTAAGAACGCCGGAGACATGATCAACAAGTTCCAGATCTTATACAATCGCACACGTCAAGCTGTCATTACTGGAGAATTGGTGGAGATTATTACTGGTGCTTCTGCTTCGGAAGACTAAGGAGAGCAGATGTACATTACTGTGAGATGCATGAAGAGATAGTGGTCCAATGAAGCCCTTTTTGTCAATAATTCCTGTGCCTCTACATTCCCGTAAAGCTATAGCTGGCTTGAACATGCCACTGGTGCGGACTGCCCATGGCACAGGTCTGTTGAAAACTCGATTGGCTGGTTGACCTCGAATGTGATGATTTCGTTCTTCATGTATACTAAGAAAAGGGTGCCACTTAGATCAGGAGTAGACAAGGCGCTTTGAGTCTTCTTATTTCTTTCATTTAGGTAACAAGAGCTCCAGAGTCAAATTTATAGCAATTTGGCTTTGTCCGGTCCAGAAGATTCCTTCTAGACCATATCAACAGTATCTAATCCGGACCGGACCACTATACCTACTTAAGGTCACAAATTTTCTGGATCTAAACTTGGCCTTCTCGCAAGCCGGAAAAGTTGATGATGGCCTATTATCCACCTACTTCACCATCAATTCAGAGTCATACTTGCTTAAGGTATTTGACAAACCAGGCCGATATAGGAGTACCTCCCTAAGGCTTACTACGCTTAAAGCTACTCTATGTTTGACAGCTGAAACCATGATCTTCTAACAGCCACGGCTTAGCCGGTGTGGATGTAGCTGTTCTTTGTATCGATATCTGAGAAGCACTGCGGAAAGTAGGCTGTCAGGAAGAGCTTCAGATGGATTCCGCTGCTCTCCAAGGCTTTGCGACGCCTGTCACCTAATTGGCCTTCAATTGGGTTTGGACATGATCCGAGCTACCCTGCCATCAACGTGTGACAAGCTTGCTGCGGGCAGTCTCCTCAGCGTATCCTATTGGACTGAAGGTGCGCTCGTACTTAGAAACCTCCAATACCCCTTTAAGCGTGCAAGTCATAGGGTGACAACCCAAAGTTTCATGTCTTACGCCGCTTTTTTAGACAGCAAAGGGCCTATGCTAAATTTTAGCAGAGGCAACTTACCATACTCCTATTGACTGAGACTCATCCTCGCCAAAAGATACAGGCCTCGAGCATGACTGCGGCACTATAATACACATTGTTGCTAACTGATTTGCTCTGTCAGTGGAAAAATAGCCGAGTATTAGAGATCCACGAATTGGCCCCTGCCCAGATCCTGTTGCATAAAGATGTTTCATTGAAAGGATTTATCTACAATTCGCAGACTTTTCGAACTCCAACTTCTCAGCAAACACAGGATCTCGAAAGCCTTTCAATTTGAAGACCCTCAAGGAACTCAGCCCCTCGACCATATCGTTCAGCATCTTTTTCTCCGCCTTCAACATAGCATCAGCAAGATTGCCTTCCCTCTTCGTCCCTTTACCAGGGCCATGTCGGACAATGATAGCTTGATTTGGGTCCATGTCCATCAAACCTGCGATATCTTCAGGCTTCTTCCTGTCGACGATGAAGATTTCGAGTTTCTGTAGCTGGCGAAGATGACTGAGTTGCAATGCAATGAGTGGAAATCTCGCCCAAAGATGGTCCGCCCAGTCGATTTCGAGCCGAATTTTGGTGATCATTTGACGGTTTCGTGGGGGTAGAGTGAGGAGGTGAGCGTCGAAAGCGTAGGATTGGGAGGCAGTGATGATGTTTTCGCCGTAAAGAATGGGAAGGCCGGTAAAGAAGAAGAGGCGACAGACGCGTAGCAAGTCAGTGCGAACAGGGGTGTAGGCTTTTCTGCCAGGTTTGCGTGGTTGAATATCCAGAGGCAGGGCATCGGAAGAGACGAGTAAGGAACGTAAGATGACTTTTAGGAGATTGAGTGGAAGTGTCGTGACGTTGAGACGAAGCGGGTTGGCGCCATCCATGATATGGGAGTGACTGACCAGGTCCATCATTGACATGCTAGCTTGGAAGGAGGCAAACCAGGCACAGGTGTTTTGCATTCGGAACGTCTGTGTATATCCAGGTCCCAGATGGGTTTGTATTCCGGAATAAAAATGAGTGCAACGGCCTTAGTTGTTCCGGGTACCTATCGTACCAATGGCGATTTCCAAGGGAAGGTGCCAGCTCGAGGGCCCTGCTTGCGACGGTGTGGAAGCCTGTCGTAGCTGCCGTTCCCTGTCTGAGGTTTCCAATCGAACCGAAGTATGCACAGTTCGTTACTGCACTGCATAATGAGCCAGCGCTCATCCCCACACACATCCTTCCATTGGAAAGGAAAATCCGCCAGTTCAACTTTTGTCTTCCACCCTTGAGTTTTGGATGAGACCCAAATCTCTGGAAAACCGAGCCGTATATGCCTTTGCAACACCTCGAATTTGATATCCGCAAGCTCATCATTAAACACTTTGTTGCGCAATTCTGGGTAAAGACCGTCATAGCGCCAGCATGTGGCCCTCTTAGGTTGCGCCTGGCCTGTCTGGACTGGCACAATTGACCTTGAGTCGCATTTATCTTCCCAGTGTGGACCTGGGTCTAAGATAGGAACGCCCACGACTCGTTCCCAATACTGATCCTTCCAATGATGACTCGTAATATGATTGAGTCTATTGTCATCAACATGCCACCCTTGCTCAATAGAGCATCCCTCTTCAAAGAAATAGACTGTACTGTCGTCGAGCGCAATATTCCTCAGTAAAGGTGCACGACCTTGTCGGATAGTCAAGAAGTCCAGATCTTGGTTTGTGAGTGTCTTGACCAGACGGGGTTCAACACGAGACTGGCACTCACTTGACGGAGCATTGGATGGCGGATGTTGCGAGGATCCAGATATGTCCCATACGAGCAATGATTCATCTGTATCGTGTTCGCGCGACGGAGATGGACCCTGTTGCCAAATGTAAGCCGCATAGTAGGTGTCGCTGTGAGTGGAAAGCCAGCGTCTTTGCCATCTTGGTGATGGCCCGAAAGTGCCCAATTTCCATTCGCTGCGAAACTCCACACGCCATTCAGGAAGCCGAAACCGCGCGACCGCTGCTTGGATAAGGCGGACATCGTAAGCAGTGGCAAAAAATCCGGCGTCGTCTCCTATTTGGTTCATTGAACTGTATGCAGCCCATTCGATCATGAGCAGATTGTGTTTTAAACGCAGTCTACGAACAACTCGTCCGCTTTCGTCGAAAGGAATGGCTGATCTTGTGTTGGATGCAATGTCAAGCAGAACATAGGCAGAAAGCCCAAGTTCGAAGTAGACGAGCAGGCCGGAATCGTACGTCCAATCTGTCTCTTCCAAATCGATTGGTAGAGTGCCAACCCTAGTGACTCCATTGAGTCGATCCTGATCAGTTGCATGCTCTGGGGTCACAATGTAGCGATCCCACCGTCTAATTGGATAATATCCGTGTTGAATAGAGTTATGCTGTTCGTTGGTCTGTGGGTCTCTGAGTGGAAGACGGAGCTCATGTGTAGTGAATGACACGGGATTTCCAGATTGCAGAGCGCAGTATCTCGCCACAACTCTGTCGAAAGCTTGTCTCCAGTCTTTTCGCAATTCAGACAGGCCCGAGCTCATCTCAGTTTGGTCTGTACTTGAGCTGACGTCTTCGGCTGCTCGAATATCACTGGATGGAGACTCTTTGGCCAATAGGGTACGCACTTCTCGTGCCTTGTTATAATCTTGGGCTAGTATAGATCTTAAGACATTCTCCTTTGTGAATACATCGTACCATGTCTTGGAGACAGATCGAGAATGAACAATGTCAAGAGTACCTAAGAGTTTGGTGATGGAGATGAAAAGGTCCTGCATATATTTCGAAATCAGTATTTCGCGTTCCATGAAGCGACGAGAGGGAACACAGGACCTGAGGGACGATGGGACGAAATTGGGCATGATATCAAGAAATGCCTTCATGGTAGTAGAGTCATAGTCTTAGAAAATGTTTCAAAATTGCACATACCAGTGGTAGATCTGGCAGATTTAGGACTTTGCCATTTGGGACCTTCCCCATATTGCCGGAGCTAGGCGTTATACCTAAGTATAAGGTACTCTATAATCCTGAATTTATTTGTCAAGATCTCGTCCCTATGTCGCCCGGTCGCGTAAGTGTTGCAAATATAACAAAAAGTCCGGTGATATGAAAGCACAAGGCTTCGAATCGCCAAGATACGCTAGTCTTAAAGCGGATCTGTCATTAGGTTAGGGCTACAACTCACAAGCTCAAGCTTTAAGCTATAACGCCTGGAAAAGAGTCTGGAGGCCTACCAGTAATCGGCGTTGTGCTCATATCGTAAGACAGCGTCGCTACACATCTACCCTCATTCACAATCCGCCATTATGATCTCCAGTGAGACTGGCGCCTAGCGAGAACAGCTGATCCATGTATTAAGTCATGGCATTCAGGCTTTGTCTCTCATCCTACAGCCCAGATAGCCTTGAGGGTACTCCAACATGCAGTGTGATATCTGCCAGCGCTCCGCGAGTAGCCTGCTGCCATTCAACTGCACCCTCTGCGCGCGAGATGCCCTTTACCAGCCCAGACTTCAGCTTGCCCAGACGCTGCTACACAGAGAAAGCCTTGGGAAGGAGGTAGAACGGTGTGTAAAGGGCTCATCGAAGGTTAGGAAGACCTCAAACTCGGCGACCGCCAAACCTGCTGAACACAATGCCAAATGGGCAGTCGAGCGCGCCGCAGCAGAACAAGTCATCTCTGAGGAGGAAACGCAGACCGTCCTTGCTCATGTCGGAAGTCTGAGGGAGGAAATACAGAACGTTAAGGCTGAAATAGCAGAGAGGAAAGCGAGGCTGCAAAGAAGACGTTCAGAATTTGCGTCTGCAAAGCAAGAGCTGTCACAGAGCCAGACAAATGCGGTCGAGCCTGTGGAGAAGGGAATTCGGAGGACAGAACATCGATGGGACATTTTGCACAATAAGACCGCAGAAGCTCGCCTCTTCTTATGCAGAGAGGCTGCTCTGCTCTATGGTCTGCAACAGCGAAAGCGGAAGAAGGGTGGACTTGGAAGAGACGTCTATTACATTGGAGGAGTGCCCATCGCTGATCTCAGGGACTTGAATAGTATGCACGGCTTTCTAGGGTCCTAAAAGCTATACTTACACGTTACAGACGCTTCACCTGCTCAACTCACGACCTCAATCACGAATCTGGCCCATTTGGTGCACCTCGTATCTCACTACCTTTCTCTACGACTACCAGCCGAGATCACTCTGCCCCACTGCGACTATCCCTTGCCTACAATCTTTTCGCCCGGCTCATCCTACACTGGCCGCGAAGTCTCGTTTCCAGGTCTCACACCCTCCCATTCTTCGAACAACAGCCCTTCGGCTTCCCGCCATGTTGATCAGCGACCACCACCTCGACCCCGGCCCTTACATCTCGATAAGAAGCTCTCGACCCTCGCCAAGGACGACCAAGTCGGTTACGCGTCTTTTGTGGAGGGCATCACATTCCTAGCATGGGACATAGCATGGCTATGCAAAACACAAGGCCTTGACGTTGGTGGGAACTCCTGGGAAGAAGTCTGCGCAATGGGAAAGAATTTGTGGCTTTTGCTACTGGCTCCGCCTCCACGGCCTCCGATATCGAGAGAGATATCTAGCAAGAGCACTCCGTCCAAGCCACCGATATCTCGCACTTCTGCTGCTACGACCCGTGCGCCTACCACGGAGAGCACCAAGGACGGCCCGCCACTGGGTCACTTCTCACATGGCACTGCTTATGGCTATCTTGCTACAGCGGCTGGTACAGAGTACATGCGCGATTGGCGGCTTCAGTCTCCGGTCAAGGTTGTCGAAAAGGTCAAAGCGATGTTGCTTGCTGAGAGGACGGGGGCCGAATGGGAGATACTTCAAGATAATGAGTGGGAGGAGGAAGAGATTGAAAGAGAGGCGAAGCTTGAGGTGCAAAGCGTAGGAAGGCCTGAAGTAGAGCAGACAGGGATCCTGGTGAGGCCGGAGCTTGGAAGGAATGATACTGGTGCAGACAATGGAGGCAGTGGTTTAGAGAGGGAAGAGGGCAAAGGAACGAGTGGATGGATGAAATTGAAGAATAGATGAAGGACTTTGGAGTCATGGCGTGTCCTAGTCATGCTCATGTTCATCTATGCGATATGAAATGTGAATATACCCCTCTGCCTCCGCGGTGTCCTAAAATAAAGTCAATATGCCTCATAATTATCGGAATATATAGGATCTTTTGGTACAATTCCCATGTCCAGTACCCTTTCTACCTCAATTGGCAGAGCGCAAGGCTGTAATTTGATCATCTACCTTGAGGTTTCCAGAAAGGGAAGTTCCTTGAATTCCTTTTGCTCTTGTTCATCTTTTTACTTGCTCCAGGATCTACAGAGTATGTACGAGGATATAATGTTCTATATATACATCCCTAGTTCAATGGTGCTCTACCCTATGAGGTGCCCCATAAGGATTTTCCGCCTGCCAAGCCTGGATGGATGAATTGTAATTGCACCCTAGTGTAAATCGCCTATTCAACCGCATCCACCCGAACACTCGAACCACAACCTTTTATCAAAATCCCTGCCCCAAGCACTATACAAGCCGCCACATACCCGCACAGCAGCCTCCCTACAGGCGCTTCTATTCTTGCCCCCCCGGCCCTCGAAATCCACAACACCAGAACCGCTACTACTCGGCGAAACAATCGTACTCGTCCCCATCACCACCGTGCCACCAGTCCCCGAACTTACAGGCGTCCCAGATACAGTCACGCTTGGCCCACCAGGATTCACTGTCGTGCCAGTCATCTCGAATCGTGTTGGGTTGGCTGTGAATGTCACACCGCCCGCTGACAGTATATCGGCAGGCGTGATTACGGCCGTCGAGAACCTCTGCGTGCTGCTGTCTACAACCGCAACACCACCGCTCGACGGCTCGAAGATGGGCGTTCCAGAGACAATGATTGCACCACCGGGTGTGAGGGTTCGAGTGCCTATTATGAAGGCGAAGGAAGGGTTGGCTGTCTAGGTCGAACCACCAAACGTGAGGACGGGAACGTTCGTTCTTATAATGGACGCACGTGAAGTCATAAGAGACTGCATGCTATGCCCTAATCACAGCAATGGCCGGGATGGAAGCGAGCAAGATGAGCGTGTCAACTACTTGAACCACGCCGCCTGGTGTCAGAGTCTAGCCGGCTATGAGGGATTGGGAGGCTGAATTGGCTGTGTAGGTTGATCCGGTAAAGGTCAAAAGAGGAGGACTTGTAGCAGCTGCCGTAGGGACGGAGCCCGCAATGAGATTACCAGATGGAGCCAGAGAGAAGTAGTTGCCTCCAGACGTGATGGCTGGTAATGTCGAGCTACCGACGGTAACGGCTGAGGGGTTGTTGATAGTCAAAGTCTGGCCAAGAGCAGTGATGACATGTGGAGAAAATGCTGCAGCAGCTTGTGGACGTTCAGCGGAAATAGTTCCTTGAGGACTTTCCCCAGGACTAATTCCTACGGAACTGCTGCCTCCTGCGCCATTCTCCCGAGGGCTTTCTTGCTGAATTGGGGAAAGAGTACCGCCGGCCAAGGCACTGTATATGTCCTCTCCTACACCTGTAGATGGTTTTGTAGTATAAAAATTGATGGTAATTGGTGAGCCGGTGACCTGCTAGTCTGCCGCAGGACCAGGCCAACGGGCTGCTTTCCCAGCAGCTTGTTGGTTGGTTGGAGCTGGATTGAGTTCGGCTGATGGACTGGGGATACTAGGCTGTAGAGCTTGTTCTAGCTGAGACATTTGCTCTGGAGAGACGCTATCAGGATCGAATGGCGGACTCGCAGCAGCGCTGTGTGCTGGATCAGCTGGTGGCGCTGCTGCCTTATTAAGGGTGACCGGCGGCTGGTTGTTGCTAGCAGGCGCCGTTGTCCACTGTGGGAGGCCTGGTGAGCCAGTATCCTGAGGCGCAGCTGGCGTACTTGACGCTGTTGGATCCGCGCTCTGGCCCACGGGCATTGGAGCAGGATAGCTGGGCGGGACCAATATACTCTTAGGGTCATGCGCATCTGGACCACCTTGAGCATTTACGTCGACTGAAGACAAAGATATATTCCCTCCGGTCCAAATAGGTGGTGGATCCACGATCTCCGTTGGATCCTTGGGTGCCGGGACAAGTGATTTCTCGGGTGCAAGAGCACCAGCTGACTGTAGAGTTCGTAGAGGATCATATATTCCGTATGTCAAGACGAAGTTGCTAGTGGATTCAATAGCGGAGCAACCTACCCATGCTGGATCCAGTGGTAATAATTCTGAAGGTGCCAAGCTTATGGGGTTGTAGGGCTTCCCAACAATCGATGTGAGGAAGGTTAACCCATCACATTTAGTGGTTAAAGGATCGGAAATATCCCAGGTTGGGCATGCAATATCAGAGACGGCTAATGTCCCAGTAGTTGCTTCTGACTGAGCAGGTGGTGCCGCCTGGCCAGGTGGTCCGCAGGTTGATGGCCAATTGCTGTAAGAGATGGTCGTCATTGCTGTGACTGCCACAGGCGTAGGACTAGTATGTGTCGCTCCTCGGAGTTCACAGGAGTTGGAGACAGCGGCTGTGCCAATGACTGAAAAGTATAGCGAGCGATAAGTGCTGTAAAGTATCAGCACATACTCGTTCTTGTGTTACGCTAGAAAGCCATACTACGTGAAGCCATCAATCACATCTATAGTGGGACCATCTCCTCCTCGAGCTTCGAGGCTCTGTCTAGAGTTTGCACTGTGACTTTCTTGTGAACTGGTAGGATTCTTGCAGCATTGGTCGTGGCACTTCCTTCTCGTTGTCGTTTACTATTTTGACTCTTCGCGGTTTGTCTCGCTGGAGAATGCGTTACACTGCTCTGATCGAAGCCTGCGGAAGATGCTCGCACGCACTGTTTCTTCACTGATTCCATCAGCCAATATAGTACCTTAACTTGATCTATATGAGATTGACAGCTGCCACAACACTTGTAATTCTGGGCACAACTTGCGGTTTATGAAAGCAGGGCGGATTGGAATAGGTATCAGGATCTGCCGTAGTAGGGAATCCAGTGGCTCAGCCCCCAGCACCAGTTTCACTCAGATCTATAGGACAGCTGTCCATTTGCGTATGAAGAGCATTCGGATTTCTACCAAGGCTCACAGCATATTCATGGTCCTGACAGTCAAGGTCGAAACCTTGTGCCTGTCCAACCAGGGACGCTAATTGAGCTGAGAGGGTTTGAGAGCAAGGTACTACTGTTGTAGACGTGCTGCTTGTCTCATTTACGCCCACAACGATACTGCCTAAATGGTTGATGGGACCACAGATATCAGAGCCCGCAGTGCCAAGGCTGTCTGTGGGCCTAATGCAGTCAGATGCTATGGTAATGGACGATGGGACTTTAGTTGCCGATGTTGCAATCTTGCCCGTCTGACTGGCGGACTTCCCCGTAGCTGGGATGCCTGACGCTGATGACAACGACGGTGTCTTTTGGTCATTGTTGTACGCGGATCGATCAATCGCTATCGGCTGCAAGCACGGCAATGTCAAAGTTGTCGATCCACTCCGGCTCTGGGCAACCTGTGTAGCGAGCCTAGTCTGATTAGGGTCGCCGTTGACATTTCAGCGAACGATCGGTGGTCCTGTGGGAGAGGACGTTATATATATCTCTTTTTCGAGCTTGCATTAGCGCGGTATTCCTATATTGGCAGCTCCCACGAACAAAGTAAATTGACAACTCACCTGTTGCTATACCAAACGCAGATGGAAGTAGTAGGGCATACAGAAAGCAACGGAACGAATGGGGCAGTCCCAGCATGATTGTAGAGGAGAGTGGCAGTCTTGGTAGAAGTCACTTGGTGAGGTGTTGTTCCTAAAGCACTGGACACAGCGGTATGCTTTCGAGAGGCTCATTGAATGAGCGTCGGCATAGCCAGACGCGACCAAAGGTAGCCGGGTTCTTGATTCATGCTGGGGAGTTCACCCTAACAAATGTCGAATCCTGTGGCTCAAGAGATTATAACAACGGCATCAGAATCGCTGCGTTATTATTAGATACTTGGAAGCTTGAGGAAATCATGATGTAGTGTACTGCAAGCCACAAAAGCTCGAAGAGCGCGAGCTTTCGAAGAAAGAAAGAATCAGCGTTCGACCTCCATCGTATAGTGTTTCAATTATAGCGAAAAAGATCTATGAAGATGTTTCAGGAACGGGCCTCAGTCTTAAAAGCCAAAGATGGAACCAATCAACATATTATCGTTTCGGGGTTGCAAGGACATGATATGATGTTGTCCCACTCTAGCGTCACCAAAAGCACAGCCTCGTAGAAACGCGAGTTTCATTTGGGGCGATAAATCGCAAGCAGCTCTAGAGGGTATAATGACTTACGCAGATATCAAAAAGCCAGCCAGGTAACCATCAAATGCGCATCACAGATGGAACTGTTCCAAGTATTTGGTGGCCGCTTCGACGGCCTCGTCGACTTTCTCCGTGTTCGTGCCGTTGCCAACGCTGGTCGCTCCTTTCCCGCCGGCTGCGCCCCCAACCACCCCCGCAACCGACTTCGTCCATTCGCTAGCAGACAGCCCCTTCTTGCTTGCTCCCTACACATTATTAGAGCGTTGATTCAGTGATTTGTTGGAGTACTTACCTCAGAAACATGGCATCCATGAATGACCTTGCCGTCGACCACTGCGAAAAGATAAACGATCTTGTCTTTGTTCTTCTTCTGGACGTGATTTACAGCCTCGCTGATCGCTTTCTGGTTAGCAGTGACCCCAATCTTTGAGATAAAAGGACGAGCATCTCCCTTAGCAAAGTGGTCATTTATCGCGTCCAACGCTTTTTTTGCGTCGCCTTTTTGCAACGCCTTTTGCTCGTCCAGCTGTGCTTTGACGATCTTTGCAAAGTGCTCCCGGAGCTTCGCTTTTGTAATCCACGATATCGACAGTTGGTTTAAGTCTGATTGCGTTGTCTTCACTTCTTGCTCCTTCTGATGACCGTGTGGCATCTTTTCTAGTCGATCTAACCGCTTAGCAAATTCTTTCGCGGCTCTCTGGACCTCATATGCATCGGACCCGGTAACGGCAACAATTCTTCGTATCCCCTTAGCAATGCCACTCTCTTCAATGATAACCAGCTCTTTAATATCGCCGGTCTGCTTAACGTGGGTTCCACCGCAAAATTCGATGCTGACTTCGCCCCACTCAGCGCTTTTGACATTCTGCAAAAGATCCTCAACCGGTACCCCCACTGAGACAACTCGTACTGGATCTGGATATGTTTCACCAAAGACAGCACGTAGCCCGTTGATCTCCCTTGCGGTAGCGAGCGGTACGTCCTTAGCGTAGACTTCGCAGTTCTGCCTGATGTATCTTGTCGACTCGTCTTCGATCTTCTCTAGGTTTTCTATCGATATGCCCTCTCTATGCGAGAAATCGAATCGTAGCTTTTCTGGAGCAACTAGCGAACCTTTCTGATCGATGCCATGTCCAAGCACCTTTCGTAGCGCGAAATTAAGTATGTGCGTCCCAGTGTGATTGTTCCGTATTGGCCATCTCCGTAGCTCGTCGAATTCGCAGATGACTTCGTCACCTACAGACAAAGAACCGTACTTCATGTAGCCAGTATGCAACACGTAACCAGCATACAATTGAACGTTCTCGACTTCGAGCTCAGCAACAGCGTCGATGATGATCTTTCCAGTGTCGTTCTCTTGGCCACCTTGCTCCGCATAAAAATTCGTTCGATCAAGAATCAAGCCCAGCTGCTCATGTTCAGGTACCGCGTCGGTTCCTTTGAGGAATTGCTTTGCATGGTAGACCGCCCTTACTTGAGACTTTATGTTTCCTCTGGCAAATTTGGGCCTGTCGTCCGTTGGCCGAACGTCGTTCATTCTCGAAAGCTGACCCAAACCGTGCACATCGAGTTTCACAAGATCTGAAGCAGCTTTCTTCTCCCCTCTACTCGCTTCTTTGGCTTTCTGTTTAGCATCTTCGAATTCTTTGTCATCAATAGTCAAACCGCGCTCCTCGGCCATAAGCCGCGTCAAATCCACAGGGAAGCCAAAAGTATCGTACAACCGCCAAACATCAGCGCCATGTAGCTTAGTCGAATCCTTCAGCTTCGACTGTTGAGCATAACTCTCGAACTGCTTCTCGCCTCTGTCAAGCGTCTTGGCGAAAGACGCTTCCTCCTCATTCAATATTTCCATGACTTCGGATTCCTTTCTCTTGATCTCTGGAAAGATGTCGCCCATTTGCTGCACTACCGTTGGGACGATTCTTGAGAAGAATTGGCCAATGTCTGAATTGAAGTACTTCCGCGCATACCGAGCACCTCTTCGCAATACTCTCCGTACAACGTATCCTCGCCCATCATTGTTGGGAGCAGCTCCGTCCGTGATTGCGAACGTGAGTGTCCGCACGTGATCCGCGACCACTCGATAAGCGGTATCAATACCATCTGGATCTTCGTCACCAAACATGCCCTTATACTCTCTTGCACCCGTGATCTTCTGTATTGTAGTGAAAAGAGGAGTGAAAACATCTGTATCATAGTTTGACATCTTGTTCTGCAACACTGAGACCAAGCGTTCGTAGCCCAGTCCAGTATCCACATGCTTATTAGGCAGAGGCTTCAAAGACTTGTCCAGCTCTCGGTTGTACTGTATAAAGACATTGTTCCAGATTTCCAGAACATTGGGGTCATCTTGATTGACGAGATGAGCAGCATTCCTGCCTCCTATCCGGTCGTAATGTATTTCACTGCAGGGACCACATGGTCCTTGGTCACCCATTTCCCAGAAATTATCTTTCATGTCGCCGGTCAGAATGTGATCCTCAGCCACTCCGACCATTCTCCACGTCTCTTTAGCTTCTAGATCTGGCTTCAGGCCTCCAGACTCGTTGCCCTCGAAGTATGTCACGTAGAGGCGATCAGGATTTAGTCCGTAGATTTTCGTTAAAAGTTCCCATGAGTACTTTATGGCTCCTTCTTTGAAGTAGTCGCCGAAACTCCAGTTGCCCAGCATCTCAAAGAATGTATGGTGGTAGCTGTCTTTGCCCACATCATCGAGGTCATTATGCTTGCCTCCCGCGCGTATGCACTTCTGCGAGTTGACCGCACGCTTGAGTTGCGCATAATCTGACGAAGGGTCGACGGTACCGAGGAAGATGGACTTGTACTGGTTCATGCCAGCATTGGCGAAGAGGAGGGTAGGATCTGAGTGGGGCACGACAGAAGAGGAGGGTACTGTAGGATATGTTAGTCCTAATATCAAAGCTTGAGCCCTTAAGCTTTCCCACCAAATGTATGCCCATTCTTCTTGAAGTAGTCCATGAAGGTGTCTCGCACCCGCACGGCAGGCCATTCTTCTGAAGAGGCCATCCTGAGGGCGATACTGAAGCTCCTGGTGCGGTAGGTGTTGTGCAACAGACGAGGGTAAGGTGCTCGGGATACGTTGTGAGTCAAAGGGCAACTCCGCACCACAATGACTCCTACCATCCAGCGGCGCCAGCTCGAGAAGAGGATAAAGACCCCAAGAAGTCTCAGCCGGTGTGTAAAAAACCGCAAATGAGTGACTATGTTTCGAGGATGCAGCCGAAGGGAGGACGTTTGGTGTACCGGATCTACAAGATTCGGAGATTTCTACAGACTTCTACTTTATTACTGTCACGACCATGGTCATGATGCAACAGCCAATTAACAAGTTTCATTTCCATATGGAAGGTTTATGCAAAACACCAAATACATCATGCGTCCGCCAGAAAAGATCCAGTAGAAATACAAGCCAGTAGGGTCAAGAGCAAGACTCTTCGTACCAGTATGTCGGCCTGAAAAGATGGACCCCCACATCCACTCCCGAAGGTAAGATGCCGCGGTGAGTAGTAGGTCTCTCCGCAGAGTATCATCTCCTTTGCACCAAAATAGGCCCGAACCATAGATTGAACCGATCCATGAAGGAAAGGGGGTAAGGGCCAGAGTGTTGGCAAAGGTATGTTAGTAGTAGACAATATAGCCTTTCAAGTAGCAGGGAACACGAGAAAATGCGGTGCATGTTTCATGTAGCTCCATGATATATTACCGCTCATATGTAGCATCGGCAAGCGCTCGTAACCCGTTTCATTCCTCAGGTACTGTCTCAATGTCAGCAATTGCTCCTAGCACAAGGATCAATATACCTACTCTCAATCACACCCTTATCAATATCATCACTGATATCTTTCGGCGACCTCCCATCCACTTGACAACCCACGCTGAAAGCAGTCCCTAGAACCTCCTTGACCGTACCCGACAGCTCCTTTGCTAACGACTTGAACCGCATCGTCCTCGCAATGCTGATGATCTCATCGAGGGGAATGGACTTCGAGTGTTTGATATTTTTCTCCTTCTTCCTATCTCGTGGTGGTTCCTTGAGAGCTCTGATGACGAGGGAGGATGCGGAGGGGACGACTGAGACGGCGGCTTGACGGTTCTGAATTGTGAGCTTGACGGTGACACGGAGACCTTTCTGTCCGTGCGTAAGCATTGGCCAAAACGATATAATAGTTCCCCTTCTGTAGTAGGCATACCCAGTCACCAGTGGCTTTGGCAATATCTTCTCCGACCTTCTTTGGCGACAGACCGAGAGGACCGATTTTGGGTGCAAGAGCTGAGGAGGCACCGACTTCACCACCAGTCGCGCGGAGAGTGCTGGACAAAACAGTAGTCAATTTAGCGGTTTGGCAGGCCGTATGGGGAAGGGTGGAGCTTCGCTGATTTACTTACATTTCCTTCACCTCATTGGGATCAAATTTTGGAGCTGCAAAAAGGCAAAGTTAGCAGTAGCAGAAGGAGTTTCTATGATGGGCACATACGCATGGCGAAGAGAGAATGTTGACAATAGTCGTCGGTGGTTACGCGAGATGGAGAGCTTGAAGTGCAATAATCATCTGTGGGAGCTACCCTTCTTTGGCGTAGCGCGTCGCCATATCAATGCCGACCCTGACCCGCAAGAGCACTAATCGCCGCCGAAGGCCTTGAGCATCTTCATGCATTGAAGCCGTCAGCAGTACGGGTGATCTGCCGTACAAGACTTGATTTGATATGACTTGCACTTTCACCAATCGCACGCTTAAGGTTGTTTGGAAGAGGAAATGGCTATGAGTTCCCGCAAGCGGAGAGCCGAGGACGACCTCCAGAACGAACAGCGGCTTGCGAAGCGATTCGACTTGCTCAACATAGGTCCGTAAGTTTCCACGCCCCGCTGGTGGACCTGGCTGACCGACATAGACCATACCGGCAAGCTCTACATCCCCATCGAAGAATCCAGGCCCAGGCGCTCCCCACGCATCACGGGCGCCAGCGACTCTATGCAAGTTGACGATACGAAAGACCGAGTCTATATTCACAATCTAGACGATGAGCTCTCAAACATCGAAGCGGAAGAGGAGAGACTAGTCTTTCTGCCAGAGATCGAGAAGAAGCTCGTCAAGATACCAAAGTCGGTACTGTTAGGAGAGGGTTATCCTACTACTGGGAGTGAGATGATTCTTTACCGCGTTCCTAATTCTCTTACGGTCCCAGAGGAGCAGGACAAGGTCCGGAAGGCGATCATTGAGAGCAGAGCTAGAGCGAGGGAAAAGCAGGTGCAAGATGCCACGGCTGGGCAGGGTGTGCAGGTCAATGGCCACGAGCACAATCGAAAGCCGAATGGGACGCAGAATTCAGAGCACATTTCTGCAGATGAAGTCAATAGCATCGAGGAGGATGAAGATGCTATGGATCTTGGCTAATAAGCTGATTAACGTACAATTCGAAATACCCGTCACTGAGACCACGAGGGTCATCAGCGTGCGATACCTGGTACAGTGTTCATTTAGCCCTTTCTTTCTTCAAAGAAACCTGTTCGATGCAAGCACACTCCCTTCGATTTCCACTTCCATTATGAGAGCAACCCGCTTTCAGTCGTCAGCGCATTGTCAACCATTGCATGAACCCTTTTCAACCAGCATTAGAGCATATCCTTCCATCGCATGAGCCACCTCGTTTCCTTTTCACATTGCATTATCTTGACAATACTCTTAGTTGGCTGGGAGGGCAATCCACCCTGCGTTAGTGATTGCTTTGCACACACCCTCGAAAAGCTTGCAAAGCCCCTCGTCATCTTCTGGCCCCATACCAGTTGGATCACCTCCATCCTTGAGCACGTTCACGCAAAACCTATGGAAATTGGTCATGGCTATGCTGATAGCGTACTGCTTGCTGGCGAAGTCGCCGGAGTCGAATTTCATGGCAAACAAAACCTTTACAGGATCGTAGGCGCTGAGGAGCTTCGAGATCAGGTACTCTGGTATATTGGTCGTGGTGATTGATGACCCAGTCTTGTTAGTAGAATATTGAGTCCACATTCGCTTGAATGCGTCGAAGCTTATTTGATTAAACACACCCTTGGAAATTGAGGATGCTTCGGAATCTTTGACCGTGTTCTTAGGGAGCTTGAAGATACCCATCTTAGGTCCGCGAGCGGTAGAAGTGTTTTCGTCTTTGACTGGTGGGTTGTTCAATTCGCATGTTTCGGGTTCATGAGCCTCAGGCATTTTTTGTGAGTGCTCATCGGTCTTAACGCATGGCAGTCTTCGGTGTTGCACAGACCCTGTTGCCGGCATATTGGATGCGTTGGAGCGTGTGAGTCGAGCACTGGCTTTGTCAACATGGGTAGAAGGGGTAGTCTTCGATTTCTTCGGCTTCTTCGACATCTTCGTAGTCCTCGAACGTTCTTGGACCTGTTTGATAAATCTCGTGTCAGCAATCAAAACGTGATGATCGGCCCACAGATGCATGGACAACACTGGAACTCGCTGGAAACACATTCCACCAGCAATGCCAGATACTGAAGCTTGAGTACTATTGAAGATGAAAATAATGCCTCCTTTCGTAAAGACGTGTAGGAAATGCTGGCCATGCTTACATTCAGTTGACGGTAGAACCGCCTTGTTGCCGGATCCTGAACGCCTGTGGCCATCTGCTCGGGCCTTGGCTTCTTTCGCTCATCAAGACCCGATCTCTGTCTCCCCTCACGATTCCAGAAATTCTTGACCGATTTGGCCGAACGATCGACACCAAAACGGCTCATAAGTCGCTTAGAAATCTCTTCGAATCTCCATTCCGTGAAGTTGGTTGGGAATTCGCCGACCACTCTTCGCATCAAGGTGATAGTAGCGGCTTTTTCGTACTCTAGCCACGCGCGTGGAGTGGCTCGATTCTTTGTAGGCCTTGCAACGGCTTTCACCCGCTATGAATTATTAGCACTAGCACTCTGAGCTTTTCAAGAGGCACCGACCAATCCTTTTAAGGGCTGTCGAGTGGTAGGAGTGCCCGGATGCTTGGAGTTTGCACTGATCGAGGCACCTGCCTTGGGCATCTGGCCTGCATATGCACTAGTTGATGGTTCGTCGTCAAGCTCACCGTGTGCTCGTTTCCGAGGTCGTTCAGAAGCTTGAGAATCGTTGAGTGAGACATCCTGCGCCTGTTCGTCCGGATGCATCGGAAGTGTCAGCCCAGAGCGAAGTGTTGGAGCGGTGAACACGGCCTGAGAAGGTCTGGGTGTGTTGAGTCGGAGTCTAACCTTTGTAGGGACGAATTGCGTAGACATGTCTACGAGCGCTGCTGCAGCTTCGAGATCACGGGTCGAAGGCATGATGACGCGTTGTGATGAAATTTTTAGGTAGCGTTGTTGTGATGGTGGTCGTGGACGTTGGAAAAGGCTACGCGAAAGATTATAGGTGAACACGGGTCAAGAATCGAAGTGAAGTCCAAATATTACATCATTTGTCATCCATCATCAGAATTACTGGGAGCAGTGCCCCTCTAAAATGTCACACCTTCTCGAGTTGTCGGGGACCAGAGGCCAGATCCCTAGAGGGTTGAAGCTGATTTCGAAATCCGCTGCCAAATTATCATTATCCAAATATCAGCACATCAAATACCCAAATAAAAAAAAGACTCTGGCTGCATTCGATGAAGAGGCGTAAATCCTTGAGAAGATGGGGTAAGTGGCGTTAGCTCTCTAGCTCACCCATACATTGACATAGATCGTGCTGAGATGACAGGAGAAACACGGGTTAGAGAAAATGAGTTCGCCCCATAATATAGTGCTTTCATGACTATTGTTAAACGGAATTCCGCAAAGCTTCAGCGACGTTAGTGCCAGCGAGATCCATAATCTAGCTTGAGGGGACCGTAAATGTGTTGAGATTAGGTACTGAGCGACAAGGACATCTGTTTGGGCTGTGGTTAGCGCGTCCTAGCTGACATGCCCTGAGAAATGTCAAAGACTACATTCAATAACGTGCACTACCAAGGGTATTCATGTATCGACCACGTGAAATGTGCACACAGGAAATTTCACCACAGACCCGACACCTTGAATTGCCAATATCGCTACTACAGTTAGTATCAAGGAAAGTCATCTACTTGAAGGGATTGAGTCTCGACATCATTCCCGGCTTCTTGGTCCGAACATGCACTTCTGGACTCAGGTTCTGTTGGCTAGCGCTAGCCTGGTTCAAAGGCACGTTCTGCATCGAACTCGAGCCCTCGCCAGCAGGAGTGTGGCCCGGTGGTGGCCCTGGGGGTGGGACGGCCCATTCTTGTGTAGGGTTGACTTTGGTTCCACCTTCTGGCGGTTGATATGCGGGGGGCGGAATGTTCTCGGCGTGATAGGCTATTCCGTCAGCTTTGTCCTACAGAGGCGCTTTGGAGCCTTACCTGGTGGTGGCGGGGGATAGGTCTGCATAGAATAGCTTTCACCATATCCGTTTTGTTGTGGGTAGTATCCACCGAATTGTGGTCTGGGCGTGTACATGGCGCGTTGTCGTGCAGGAAGCAAAAACTAAATAATCTTAGCTTCCGTCCAACGATACAGCTACATCAGCCGTACTCTGTGATATCTCAATGGAGGTAGTCCTCTCTTTATCCTCCGCTGTGCATGGTAATAGCCTCCAACGAGCCAGAGCAGGAATAGGAGGAAAATCGCGCCGACGAATGCCCACTTGATGGCGTCGGCAGTCTACGGATGAGTTAGCCAGCGTATATCTCATTAGCCGGGGCAAGACCCGCGTTTGAGTAGCCCCACGAGCCATCGCCATTCTCGGTGCCGTCGTTCCATCCTTGTCGCCCTACGAGAGCGAAGCCCATCGTGAGCAATATGTATGAAATGGGCTTTTGTAGGTCAGTCCCAACTCTGATGGGTGCAGGTTTCCCAAAAGATCTCAAAGCGAGATGCAATGCTGTTTTCTTTGCCGTGGAAATTGTCGTTGAAAGGAGGGGATTGGGGCGACCGAACGTAGGTATCAGAAGTGGGCTTTCGATTTGGGAGACTAGGTCCCAGAAGACTAGTCGCGGGTCACTTTTAATCCACAATGGTTGATGGCTATATCACCAGAAGAAAGCTGGTGGATTCGGCTCGAAAGTCAACACCAAACGCCAAGCCTATCCGAAGCTAAACCCCAAACAGGTCTAACGCTCACACTGAATATCAAATGGGCTGAAAATGGAAGTGAACTCGTCCTTAAGGTATACTTAGCGCAAGAGCGCAGTCCCAGAAACCCCTAGCGCAATATTCGTGCTGGAAAGTGAAGTGAACTTGACATACGTCATCAGTGTTAGCGCAAAACTACAATCCCAAATGGAACTAGCGCCCATCAATCTCTAGAGCACTTTGGTTTGTACAACCGTGTCTATGTCCTTGATCGTTCAACTACCAACTAGCAGAGCTCGGACAGCCATAAGGTTGGTATTGGTGTATTCAAGACAAGGATACCAACTTGCACGGAAGATACCTCGTGGAAATTTCTACATTGCTACAATTCGCCATGTTCAGGTGCTGCTAGTTCCTCCTCTTCTTCTACCTTTGGAAGTAACTCGGCAGGCAATATGCCCTTGGCGCCTTCACCAAATCTGATGTTGTCGACCCAGTTTTCCACGGAGTGGAAGTCGTATTTCTCAGCCTCGTACCGTCTCCACCATCCTCTTCTCGCATTGACTGCAATAAGTTCAAACTCCTTGTCGCCTCCAAGCTTCAAAACTTCTCGCAAGGTGGTCGACGCTGTGTTCCTAGTAGGAATAGAATAGAATGGAAAGAGCTTACTCTCCCGTTTCACATGTTTGCCCGTTATTTCTGCTAGGTTTGCTAAAGCAGCAGTTGCACTCTCGGGGAGTACTGCCTCTTCTCCGACATCGGGTAGAAGCGCCAGGATGCAAGTCGACGTCTTTTCACCGAGGCACCTTTCTTTGAGATAGGTCTCCTCTATGAGGTCAGGAATTGGTTCGGGCATATCAGGCACTACCACTGGCTTGAAGGCATCAGGAAACGCAATTGGGTCTGGAGACTCGGTGGGGTTGCTCTCGTCCTCAAGGGTAACTGATGTAGCGCCTGCTGCTTCCTCTGAAGCTTCAGCGGAGGCGTGCAAAGCTGATGCCTCAGAGAACGAAGAAGCCGCTTCCTCGGACTTAGTGGCCTCATCCTTAGTGGGTTTCTCTACCTTCTTGCCCATCGGTTTTTGTTTCTCTTGGGAAGCCTGCAGGGCTGGGGAAGCGTGTTGAGTAAGGAAATCCTTCATCGCATCCTTCTCGTACGACCCCTCGTACTTGACAGGTTCCTGCGTTCCTCCAGGCAATACAAGGAGCGTTGGGTATTCTTTGATACCAAACATCTCCACAGCTGCTGACTCCTTGTTTCGAATTTGCGCGAAGTTCATGTTGCCAAGAAATTCGATTGCAAGGACCTTGATCAAGGCGCTCGGTGTTCCTTTTTCGCTGAAGAGTATCGCCTTGGCTGTGTCATTGTTGCTGTCTAAGAACGCCGACAGACCCTTGTCTGTGATCTTCTTGACATTGTTGGGAATTGCCGACTTCACAGCGTCTACGATGCCACTAGCCGATCGAGCGCCCTGATAGTCTTCGACTATGGGTTTCCCTGGCTTCTTGGAAGGCTTGACAATCTTCAGTGTGGGGAACCCCTGGACGCCCATGCTCCCACAGAGTGGCTTGTTGAGTTCATCGTCGCAGTTGACAGCCGCCACCTGTGCGAGATCTTTGAGACCTTTGGCAGCTTTTTCGTACTCTGGTTTGAGGTTCTTGCAGTGCCCACACCATGGGGCATAGAATCTTGAGCCGGCTTAGCGAAAGCTTCCTTCTGCTGGCAGCTTATACTCACTCTACTATCTGCGATTGTCGGTCAATATCTGGACTTCCTCATTCGCCCGCGGAAAACCTACTGAGACTTGATTCGACTTCGCAATGAGCTTCTGATAGCTCTTCCCATCAACTTGAAGCACCGCCGAACCCTTGGAGTAAAGGCCTTGAGTGCTGACCGTTGCGGTCAGTATGAAAGTGGTGAAGGCAGCGAGAAGGGTTTTGTGATACATGATTGACAGCGTAAGACAATCAAGCTCACAGAATTCCCAAAATCAGCTCCAAGTGTCTTCTACTGAAACAAACATTGAAAGGTGTCCTGTTCCAACTGTCGGCTAAACGACGAATTGCGGGGGTTAGCGCGCGGACTTTAGATTTACTTACCTCCCGCCAGCATCAGCCTATCACAGCCGTGACAGCATCGTTAAGCTCTTTATGGTCGTAGCACGTAAAGAATTCGACATCTTCTTCCAACAATTACGTATCACTGATAGACATTGGCTTTGAATTGTAGAACATCGGCCGTGAGCTACATAGCTTCTCCACAATGGCTGCGGTGATTCCTCCTGCCTTGAAGGCAGCAGACATAGCTCGTTTCGCGCAACGAGCTGGTCAGCTAGAGAAGGCGGAGCCAGTTGTTGCATACTGGTGTAAGAACGCGAAGAGTGCCGGTGTTCTAGAGCTGATAGTGATATAGGTACTTACTATATTGTCGAGCAAATCATAGGAAAACGACTCCATCAGAACGACGATGAAAGCAAGTCTTATACCTTGAATATGATGGACAAACTCGAGCAGGTATTAAGGGACGAAACTTGCTTGGAAGAATCCGAGGCTGATGCTGCGTCAGACCAAAGCTGATTTCGGCGATAACGATGCAATAATGGACGACATGGCTGGTCAGGCATACGTCGAGCAGTTCGGGCTGAAGACGTTTTTGAGGGCAGAAAACGCCATGAAAGCAAACAAGGCATCGAGGTATTGCCTATTGGGGTGGGACTGGGGATGATGGGGCTGATCGTTTGTTCTAGACAGACAGCGGACACCTTTCAAGCAGCAGCTACTTTCTTAGACCTTTGTCAGATATGGGGGCCATTGGAACTAGAGGTAGCCTCGAAGATCAAGTACGCCAAATACCATGCTTTACGGATTGCCAAGGCAATCAAAGCTGGGGATGATCCGAATCTGTCCAATCCAGCACCAGAGCCCGACGAACCGCCTCTTGACCCAAAGGATCCGGATGTTCAGATGCTGAACGGCACCAGCGACTCAGAACAGAACAAGAACCCATCTCTTCAGCCCTCAGTGTTGGAGATTCCGGATGAGCACGATCGATTACAGGGACATTTAGCGCAGCGATCAACGCAGGATGAGTCTCTGCATCCCTCCCGGGCGCCGTCAATACCACCTCAAGCAGAACAGAGGATCCCTCCGCCCGAGCCAGAAGAGGACTACTACCATGTCTCGGCTCAGCCAGAAGTATCTCCGCTGGACCCAGCAGTGAACGACCGAAATCTATCAGCTGGCGGTGGCTACTTTCCAAGGGTCCCAGGATCAGGTTCGTACTTACCCGATGCCCCGCCAGAAGACCCAGGTTCTCCGCCAGTAATGGGCCTTCCAGATATTTCTTCTCTTCCACGTCCATCATCCTCGTGCTTTCCGTCCCAGCCACCGCCGAGCAACTCTCTCCACTCGTTCCCATCTCCAAGTATGGATGAGCCGAGCACTTCACCACTACCGCATGCTGCTGCTCCAGATTTTTCGTCTATTTTACCGCCTGCTGTTACCCCTATCTATCGTCCCCAACCTCCATCGGCTCGTAGAGCAGCACCTCAGACTCCTATTCAACCTCCACTACCAACACCTAGCGCACCCATCCGACATGCTGCTCCTTCTCGTCCAGCAGCACCAACTCTGGTCGACAGCCAAACCACTTACGAAGCGGACGAAGAAGCTATCCTCAAAGCTCAGAAGCACGCACGTTGGGCGATCTCTGCTCTAAATTTTGAGGATGTGACCACAGCAGTGAAGGAGCTGAGAGGAGCCTTGGAGACTCTAGGGGCGAGGTGAAAAGCCATGAGTCGAGAACCTTTCTTTCTAGCAAGAAACCCAATGCGTAACATAGAAGACGCCATGACCCTTCCAGTGCGTAGGTTAGGATTGAGTGCCCTCGCAATCACCTACGCCTAGGTGCAGGTATCTCAATGTCTCGGATACCTGCAAAGCGGGGTTGATGTCCGCGTCAATTTGATCGCCAGTGAAAGTGATAACAGCTGCTATTGTTGGAAAGTGTTTTGAATTTCCCTCATCTTAAATTCTGCCAAATTCAAACACTGAACCTCCAACCTCCGAACACTTATACCTGATACATACTTGATACAACGGGCAGCTGTGACGTACTCATACCGTGTATTGAGTCTGATAGTCATCTTCCAGATCCCATTCGAGTTCTTGGTCAACCTCAAGATGTCAGACAAAGCGGGCCGCACCCCGTCAAAGCTCCAACGGCCACAACGCCCTTTCTCGGCTGCCTTCGATCTATTCCCCGCCATAATCACACCAATCAATGCGTTCTTACCTTTCACAATGGCCGCATTCGGGTGTTCGCCGAAAGTTATTGCCACGAGAAATTGACAATTGGCCCTCCAGAAGTGACGTGTACTCTATCGATCACGTTTTAAAATTTCACTCCACACAGCACTCAACACGGTATCCAGCCCACAAATCAGACACCAGAGAGGTCTACATCCCCTGGAACACCGGATGCCCCACAGACAACGGGGCTTAAAGAAGCAATGCTTAGGGGTTCCTCACCCGTCAACACGAAGGAATCTAGGGTATCTTACCCAAGCTATACACCTGTAGATGCACCACAATCCCCAGGTATGCCGTCTTCCATTGCTAACCCGAACGAATGGGCTAAAATTCACGACTTGCTACCAGAGCTTGGAGCACCGGATAGGCTGTATCTCAATTATACACCGACTTCTTCGGCTGATTTCCCATCCTACACGGATTACATAGAGCAGCTTGACTTCAAAACAGAAACACATCCCAAGGTACATACCGCTCTTATGGACCAAGTGAAAGGTCATGTGGACTTCTCATGTCACAAATATCTGCGCCAATTCGACAATAAACCAGCCTTTAAGACCATGGTGACGGAGTTCTTAACGGAACACGGGCAAACATTTTGGGATCAAACGCAGCGTTCCCACCTTAAGCAGCTGGATATCTCAAAGGGTTTCTGGTACCCTCGGGACACAGAACGTAACGATTCTCGGTAGTATACCAATGGATTGCGACAATTTATCGATTGGGCTGAATACAGACTTTTTCTAGACAGGTAGAGGTCCTTGAAGGACTGTTCAGATACAAAGCAGATCATCAACATTGGAACGCTCGAGATCTGGTAAGCTACCAAATACATCATGATCCAAAACGTTATATATCCCTCGCTTAGGAAGAATTACAAGCAGTTCAGGACATCGATTTTACTGCTTTGACTGAACGAAAAGCAGCCGCACCGGAAGTGCGGGTCATTCGCAACGCCAAATTTCTGAAAATTAAATTAGGTGTTAAGCCTGATGAGGTATTGAGTGCTAAACGGTTCCGAGCGATATCGAGCTCCTCTGAAGATGACCTAGGGGCCTACAACTGCTTCGACGTCGAAGAGACCAACACATGTCTACGACCCAACCGCGAACAGCGTAAATGGAGCAGACATCTCAGCGACATCGAACCGATGGATAGTGCCATTGAGCAACGTCGACGCAAGCACAATCATTCTCGACGACGGAATTCTCTATCTGGACAGTCAAAGCCAGCGAAACCAGTACCACACGCAAAGAAGCGTAGGGAAACTACTCAGCTTGAAAACTCCCAGGAAGGCCCGAATTCTGATTTTGACTCTGTTGCCCCACTCAGCTCCCGACAAGCGGTAAAGAAGAACCAGCTGACTCCAGCTACCACCGACACCCATACTCCTTCGATTTCTCACACTCGGAAACCATCTGCTGCGCCACCTCGTGAGCCTGCTCGTATTCCTGCTCGAGTACACCACCCAGCAATTTCATCACTAGATTCTGATTCCGAAGGGGAGCAAGCCCAAGCAAAGGTCTCTAGATCTACTCGCGTCCCAGCCCCAGCCATAGAAGGTGAGATTACTAGTATCAAAGACGGACCATGATCTATCGAAGTACTCACTAAAACCGTCTTACGTGTCACAGCCAGCAGCGAAGCTGATAAAGCCCTTATCTCAGTGTCCCTCAATCTATGCCGCAGGTCGGAAAAACTGTTCAGCACGTTACTCACGGAGCGCGGTCTCGGTCCGGACTTCGCCAAGAAGGTTTCTGGCATTTCTGCTACATATACGTGGGGCGGAAAGCGACACGGGATACGGAAGAGCAAGCCTGAGGACTGGAGCCGTTTCTGTAAGATGCTACAGGAGGCGTAGGATTCCGAGGAGGGCGATACTTTCAAGATGGACGAGTGTGAGGTCGAGTTGATGATTCATGTTGACGAATGAAAGGATGAATACGGCGGTATGTGCTTGCAAGGGAGGGTGCATGACTAATGGTACCCAATGCTGGTATACTGCCTGACGATGTTTCTTGGAAGAGGGTACTTTGATAACACTTCTTGACGAGGATGGGCCACAAGCCCCTCAAACAGTCTCAAATTCGAGACGTACAATGGCAATTGGTTCAAACCATTGCACATATTGTGATAGCAGTACATACTTAATCGAATATGAATAGATAAGTCAATGAGCACTTCGAACATTCTCCATTGTGGTCGTCCGATCAAAGACAAGAACTTCAGGCCGGGAATAAGGAAAACGTAAACCTCTTGCTTGTCGGCTCCCAAGACCTAACGCTGCGACTCGAAGTGCGATCCAAACCAGGGTAAAGTCTCCAGTGGAAATATATGCACCAGAAACGGTAGCCCAGTGCCCACACCGCTACAAACGTATCGGAAGACATATGTTCAGCACTGATGGACATATTTCTCGGATTCGAAATTACGGAACATCGAAGCTTTGGGTGGATATCATAACATAAGATGAACAAAATCCCTTGGAACTCCGGCTTCTTTTTGAATTCGCCGCAAAGCCCTGCCTATCCCTACCGGTTGAACATTCTGGTGAATACCCCTCCAGCAAGACTCCTTGCGAAACCTCCTCCATACATGGCGCTCGAAGCCAGATTCGAGGCTTGGCTGAATTTATCGCATCTTGAAAAAGCAAGAGTATTTGTGATTGTGAGGACAAGTGCGATAACTAGATCGGAAATAGGCTCCGGTCAGCACCCTATGGAATCCACCTCCCTGTTGGCCGATTCAGGCTTCCAGACTTACCGATTAGACTCAGCCAGATGACATTCTCGAGTCGTACGATCGCAAATATGGCCAGTCCAACCCACAGAGCTGGCTGTGCGTAGAGTGCTAACCAGAAGAATCTGCCAGACTATACATTAGCCTCCATTCACGGTCATCTTGAATCTTTCTGCAGACTGTCCATCTCCTTTCCTCGCGCGAGCCGCCAAGCAACACCCTTCCTACCCCTCTAGCCCACCCCTTGCAATCATCTCGGACGTACCTCTTATCAGTAGCGTTTTGTCCCGGCCCTCCCTCGGCACTCCGGTCCTGACTCTCAAACACCCAATGGCTATCCCCCGTACTCGTGTCCACTTCGTTCCACCACCGCAGCCCAACTAGCCTTCGTCCAGCTATGTTCTTCGAGTAGTAAAAGTCGGCGGCAAGGAGGAGCATCGTTATGATGAAGACGAGGACGCTGTAGAGAAGGTGTTAGCAAGGATTTGGCGTTAAGCAGAGGACGTTGGAGTTGGAGGCTACTGAGACGTACAAGTTCTTGGACAGCAGCCATACGCCGAACATATAGACTAGGAGTGACGCTGCAATAGATCAATTTATGCACGTTTCCATCATTCACGGGGAAGCGCATCGGGAAGCTCACAGATACGGAATCCGAGGAAGAAAAGGAGCGTTATGGGATGGGAGCTCAGGCGCCAGCTCAGGTCACCCTGGCGTGGCCCTCGAGCTTGGTCGTCCATGGTATAAGCAGTACAAAAGAGTGACTAGAAGAGAAAGTCAGATCTCAATGTTCATCGCATAGAGAACGAAGGTCCATTTGCTCTGGTTCCAGATAGTGATAGCTGTCAGCAAGCACATAGAATCTTTTTATCAGGACACAGTTCTCATTGGCTGAGTTGAGCGCGCTCTTAGCGCGGCAGGTAAAGTCCTTTCTCTCACCTTACTTTACATCATATCGAAGAGGAGGCCACACTCTGCGATCGTGGGCTCAACTTATAAGGTACGTGTGTCATATTTTATAGCCTATATACCCCTCTCTTTTCATGATGAAACAAAACAACCCATTACAGCTTAGGAAGAGCCGGAAAAGGCATGGCAGTATCTTTTGATGCTCGCTGTCGATGCTTAGAAACGGGTCTCTGATACAGACCTGACTTCATCCGTACTATACTATTAGGAGTAAAACTTGATGCTGACAATGTGCTTCAACAGGTGTCCTAGAACTGGGTTTGGAGATGCAAAGTCACCTACCATAGGGGTTTCCAAATTTTCGTTTTATCCGTCAAGATTTAGGAGTCTGGCAATTTGAAAGACTTTGGCTAGGCATATGACACTCGTGCTCTATCTTGTCTGAACAAATGATTCCCTTTGCCAGTCGCTGTTATATCTACTTACGCTGTCGCTCTGGTGCTTTGACATGGAGCAATGCTATATTTACCACGAGCTCCTCCTTATCTACCGGCGCTCAGCTTTCCCTGAAGATCTCTTCATTGTCTTGCCATGCTTTTTTCTCAACGATCACGGGTCTCTCAGGCTTTTGAGAGTCTCGGCTTCATCGCCAATGCCTTTTGCAACGTGCCTTCTCATTTCAGCAAGGGTAAGCCCCCATGGTTACGAGAGTACGAGGTAATCAACACTCAACAGCTAGCGAGTATAGCAGAATCTGTGTTCTTGCAGCTCTGTGCGAGGGCACCTCCTTTCGCTGTTGGAGCTGAGATCAAGACGCTTCGGGCTACTGATAACGAGATATAGCGAGGATGCATACTAAAAACAGAAACCGCCAATACACTCGAGTTGCCGGCTACAGGAAGGCTCATCGCTTGCTACATGTCCTTTGATTTACCAAACATAGGTCTCCCGACCTTTTCAAGGAATACATAAGAGTTGTACGGCTGGAAACTTTTGATGTGGGGACACGTGCGTTGATCGATCGTCTTAAAGTCCCTGCAGGACGAGGAATAGCCTCCTGAAAATCGCCTTCATAGTCGGCCCAAGCTATCTTTCACATTCACCAAGACGAGAGGCTCGAGCTCCAGACTTGGATAATCTTATAGTAACACAACAGTCAGCCCGCAAAGACTATCCAACAACCCACCCACATGCATATTACCACCTCCCCATTTACCCAGGGCTCCACACTTTGCAGTCGCTGTAGGCCCCGCAGAGAATTTGGTACAACGGCCCGCTACCATTTTCTCACGATCGAGCCTTAAGCTAGCCGGAAGCTTGTTGAAGAGCCACTTCAAAATCAGCTGAGGCGAGTTGGCAAGAGACATCTGGCGAACGTACCTCCGTAAAATGCAGAGAAGAAAGATGCTCGCTTTGGGCTGTCGCGCTTGAAGTGGCCTCGACGATTGGTGTCGACTTCAACGGCCGGGCCGCAGCTCGCGAGCGCTTGTCAGGTCTTTACCTCCTCTATCCGGTCTGATGATGGTGCTTAGCTAAACAATTAAAGTTAGCGGGATGTTTGATTGTTCTGGGGTTAAGCAGGTGGACGATGGACTGTTGCGAAGTGCATAACGATGACCCTTTGCTCTCGATCTACAGATTTACAGAAAGGCTTCCAATTCGAGAAAACTACTCAGCTCCTCACAAGAGATATAGACAAGGCTGACAAAGAAAAAAAATTCACGAAGGGGATTGCTTTTCGAGATGAACGCTCTCTATGCAGAACAGGCAACAGCCGCTTGGATTGATTGGACATGAACGTCCATCTTCGTGTACTTGACAACGGATAGAAGAGCTGTTGGGTTCCACGAATAAGGACTCTACCCCTTCAGGCGTATAAGACCCTACCTTCATTCTAGCAAGATATTCAAAGCACAATATAGAATGAATATGAGCTCCTTGAAGTAAGTGAGTTGAAAGTTACATTATTTGAAGGACTAAGGTCAATTCACTACCTACATATTAGAATCTTTTTCAGGCCAAACCGCATCTTCACAACGCGTCGAGATGAACTAGCGTAAGACCGATTATCCGAATTAAAACTCCACTCACGTCTTCCACTCACCTCACCTAAATCCAATCACCTCGACGTCAAACCAACCTACCAAGGTGGCTTCATACGGATGGTGCTTTCTCCTTAACATGATAGTCACTTTTCAAATCCCTTCTGCATTTCTCAAGGACTTAAAGATGACGGACAAAGCTCGCCCCTCGTCTTCCCCGCTGCAGCAACCAAGTGAACAGTCACGTTACCAGGCTATGGAATACAAACCCTCCAGCGATAGGTTTTCCCTCGAGCGCACTAAGCACTATCACAAAATCAATCCACAATTCTCACCTCAAGGTCAACGTCGGACTAGTCAAACAGCTTCTACCCTAGGATATTCTGCCATCAAATACCCCTCACAGACAGAGAAGCTCCACTTGTCGAGGTCCGATATGGCGTCCTTACGAGGTGTGTCCCCAATTCACATTCGAGAAGCCTCGGTCCGCAGCTAACGTATCAGATCCTTTGGAAAACCAGTCATACTTGAACTATGCGCCTCTCGCTTCTACGCAACGACCAAATTACACTGCGTTTCTCGATCAGCTCGGCTTCCGTCCAGAGCACCAGTCTGCTAATGCTCGAGCGCTCTTTGTCAAGCATCTACAGGCTCATGTTGATCCTTATCACTACAAATTCCTGCGAAGGGAGGACAATGAGAAAGCATTCAAAACAATGACAATGGAGTTTCTGAGGGTTCATGGCTCTACCCACTGGGGCTCTTCAGATCGTCATCACCTACAGGAGAGGGACATCCTCAAGGGCTACCTGTGCCCACGAGATGCTGAGCGAGAAGGCTCCAGGTGTGTCTTTCGGGCCAAAACTTCTTGGACTCGTCTAACATACGTGACAGACTAGTTGAGGTGCTTGAAAGCATGTTCGAGTATAAATCTGAAAATGCTCATAAGAATGAGGTAGGCTTCATGGTGTCGACCCTGTTCGAAATTTTTACTAACTTACATTAGACCAAGAAATCCGAGAATTGTCAGGTCGCTCACCTGATTGAGTTCAAAGAAATGACAGGGTTTCTAGCTGACGCAAAGCCACTGCCTGCTACTAATCCTCGAGTAGCGGCTCCAAAATCGCAACGCGAGTCATCAGTACCAAGAAAACGTTTGGAAAAGCAGTATGAGGGGCCGTACAATTTCCTCGACGTCGAGGAAATGCCCACCTCACTACGGCCACGATCTGAATCTTCGAAGTGGACTAGGATCATCGCCCAAGACGACGATGCCAAGGACAACCTCAAAAAGCGAGCATCACGGGATGGCATTGACACGTCCTCGAGTCCAGCTAAGGGAGCAGGAAATGCCTCTACTAATAAGCGTCGCTATACTGCTGTGTCTACCGCCACAGAGGATTCTAGCTCTGACTCTGACGTCCCCCTCTCTACACAACACGCCAGTAATAACAGGTATACAGTAGCTACCACGGGCGTGTCACCAATCACACACCGAGCCAAGAAGCATAGGCCAGCTCCAGCGACCATGAAGACTCCATCCACCACACAGCAAGTCACCGAGCAACGGCCAACTCCCGCCACGACGGATGGACCAATCTCACAAACAAGAACCCCGTCTTTTGCGCCCACTCGTGCGCAGAATTCAGTAATCATCTCAATCGAGTCCGCATCCGAAGGTGAGGAAGTCAACGTCAAAACCGAGCCTCTATCAGGCCCAGCCCTCACCAAGACCACTATCCTTGCTTCCGCCAGCCACGAGAATAAGGCGCCCATCCTCGTTCCTCTCAAGTCGTGCAGGACTCCGGGTCAATTATTCGCCACGTTGATCAAGGAGCTCGAGATTCACCAGGACCTAGCTGAGGACATCAAGCAGATCTCCGTTACATACACCTGGACAGGCAAACGTCTCCGTATCCGCAAAGGAAATGCATCTGAATGGCAACACTTTTGCAAGACAGTGCGGACGGCATGGGAGTCCTCTGGTAAGAAGCCGTTCCCTGACGGATGTGAGGTTGAGATGGTGGTTCATGTGGACGATTGAATACCGAGTAGTGGGTACGAGCTCCTAGTGGGAGCTTGGAGGATATCGACGTTGGCGGGGTCACGTGCGTGATCGAAAGTATTGGTACCATGGCTACGCTGTACTTGTGCGTATGATCGGTAGTGTTTGGTGGTGGTACGAAGATGCTCGATTATATTCTTCAAAGAGCGGATCTTACCATCTTGTTTCTTCCCTTGGCAGATGATGCCAGCGGAGGATACGACATCTCACGTCAAGCAACAAAATTGTACATAAAGGAACATCAGCAGCAAGACCGAAAACTTTTACTCTGGATCTGGCCAGGCGCTTGTGTATACCGCCATACGTAATATGGCCAATGAATCACTCTGATACAGAGGAGGATGCAAATTTCCCAGCAGGATGCTCTATTTCCAGAGCACGCGTGAGCAGATGGCTCGTGTCTCAGCTTGTGTAAGCAGTACATAGATCATTTTCAACAGAAAAGTAAACAAGCCCTACTCAGAGCCCCGCAAGTCCCTACAGCATACTGCTATATAGCGCAAGCATCTCCTAATCGGTTGACCACCATCTACCATCAATTTTTCTTCAAACTTCCAGTTGGCATAATGTTCTTACGTCCAGGTTATTAAATACCACGGTTTATACTTTTATGTCTGATCCATAGATCTATGTACAGACAAGCCCTATGTTCGAGAAGCTGATGCATTCTTCGAGCTATCCAAGCTTACTTTTCCCCTTTCCCAATATCGAAAGGATGCCATACTTTTGTGTCGTCAGATCGAAAGACGTAGCCCGCTGTAGGAGCCAGTCCAAAACCGTCAAAATCATATCACCGTCCAAACTAAATCCGCTTTCAATGCCGAACGGCCAACGGCGTATTCGGTCGACTCGACATAAACTGTGAAACCCATTAGCATCTTTCAGTCACCTAACTTCGAAGAATGGAGAACTCACCGAACTCGCCGCACTCAACATAGCATTCAAACTCGCCTGCACCACATCCTCATGAATCCCCACTCCCCAAACCCTCTCCTTCTTCCCCGCAGCCGTACACTCGATATACGTCGCCGCCTTCACATTCCTACTCTTCTGGCTTCCCACCGCATGCTCGCTATAGTGCGCCACATCCAAATCAATACCCAGTCCGTGCAACGCGTTCGCCAAAGAAGAAAGCGCACCATTGCCAATGCCGTCGATTTGGTGCTCCACGCCGTCAGACTCGAGCACACCTGTGAATTTTCGCATGGAGTTTTGTGTGTTCTGACTCCGTACGAGGGCGCCGTCTTTGGGGATGCCGTTCGGCATTGGGCTTGGGGCGCGTTCGGGGGAGATGCTGTAGTCGACGAGGGTAAAGCGGGAATTGACTTTAAGGTGGTATTGATTTTCGAAAAGGGTGACGATTTCTTGAGGGAGGAGTTCGCGGCTGAGGAAGTCGGCTCGGTGCTGAATGATTTTAGAGAAAGAAATTTGGAGACCGCGGGGGAGGTCGAGGTCGAGGTGGCGTTGGATGATCCAGGCGACACCGCCTTTGCCGCTTTGGGAGTTGACGCGGATGATGGCCTCGTAGGTACGGCCGATATCTTCGGGGTCGAGGGGGAGGTAGGGGATTGTCCACGGATCGGTCTCGGTGAGTCCTTTTTTTTGGCGCACTTGGAAGCCTTTCTTGATGGCGTCTTGGTGGGATCCGCTGAATGCGCATTGGACGAGAGAACCTCCATAGGGGACTCGAGGGTGGACTGGGATGTTGTTGCTTTCTTCTACCACATCAATCACAGCGTTGATATCTGAAAAGTCAAGACCTGGGTGTATCCCTTGCGAGTAAAGATTCAAAGCCAGATTTACAAGGTCCACATTGCCGGTTCTTTCACCATTTCCAAAGAGGGTGCCTTCCACTCGTTGTGCGCCAGCCATCTGGCCCAGTTCCGATGCTGCAGTAGCACAGCCTCGGTCGTTATGTGCGTGTAGAGATACACAGATCTTCTCTCGCTCCGTGATCTTTGTGCAGAAATACTCGATCTGGTCTGCGTACACATTTGGAGTCGACATCTCAACGGTAGCCGGAAGATTGAAGATTATAGGATTATATTCAGTAGGTTCCCAAGCAGCCTTCACTGCTTCACAAATCCTGACGGCAAAATTCAAATTGGTGTCTGAAAAGGTTTCGGGAGAAAATTCGTACTGCCAGTGGGTTTTTGTAGGCGGGCTGTCCTTCGTTATTGATCGGGCGTATTTCGTACATGCAACAGCCAATTCAATACTCTGTTCTTCGTTTTGAGAGAGGACTATTTGCTGAAAACATGGCGAAGTTGCGAGATATAAATGGAGAATAGCGCTGTTCACACCCTCGACAGCATCCACGGTCCGTCTTATGAGATCTTGCCGACCTGCGATCTCAATCAGCCGACCATCCTAAATCAACTCCTCCTTCAATCTTTGATTCTAACTCACAAGGACTCAGAACTTGCAGAGCAACGTCTTTAGGCACTATTCCGGGCGTATCGACCAATTTGCGTGTAAATTCATAGTCCGTGGCACCTGACGAGGGAAATGAAACTTCGATCTCTTTGCTGTATGAATCCCGTAAGCTCAATTGCCAATTGTCAATGTTCAGGCTCCTTTTCTCTTACAAGCCAAGCTCCACCAACATCTTGAAGTATCGCCATTTTTGACCCGAGTCCTAGACGAACTCGGGTTCAGTATCCCTTTGCTCGAAGCCTGCACTTATGACTTTTCACTTCACGGGGCACATACCATTGGGTCGACCAAGGCCTGGTTCCCGTCTCTGAGATCTGTAGAGAGCCATCTTGGAGGCTCTTCAAGGCTCTTGGTAGGCCATTGGCGATTTGGGAGATCGATGGGCCTGAAGTGCCGGTACTTCGTCGAGGGGTCCTTGAGCCTTCGAAATCAAATTGTTAGCAAGCTCACAGGGTTTGCTTGACAGATTGCGTTTTACATAGGCATGTTGGATGTTTCCTGTCAGCTGTGGATGCTGTTTGTATCTGTCGTTCAATCGCACCAAATATATGTGCAAATAATTGCGAAAATATCGGTATAAATGCGGCAATACCGCGGTTAAAGACTTGCCCCACGTTTCGGCAATGCCCTATCAGAAAACCCTAAGTACGTTGCGCTTGCCTTCCCTTGCTCAAGACTGTGATGTTGTGAGAGGATCGCGTATGGCATTGTGACTTCGCGTATGGGATAATATAGACACTTGCAACATAGACACGCAAAATTGAGTATGGAGTGGAGGCCCTGGATTGTTCATCAACTTGCCGCTGACCAGTTGTTGGAAAGGGAGGAGCGACTAGATAGTGGAGGGAGCGGTCTATTTATGCTCATTGGGCTAATTTATAGGTTGAGTGTTGAACATTCCACCACAAGCAGATCCACCTCTAGATGAAGCCTTTTTACCCAACCCAATGCAAACGCCGAGCCCCTTGAAAATGCTTCCCTCGCTTTCTATACTCATTGATGCTTTCCAACAATGCAAGCAAGGCTTCCAGCCTCGAAGCCTTTAGACGTTGTTGTCCCCTGTTACCTTCTCCACAGTCAATGGCCCAACATTTCCACTCAACGGCCTTCCACCCAATCTCTTCTCGGCATCCATACTCCCTCTCGATATCCGGTTTGACTGCCTCTTGGACTCTCTCTTCGCCTTATCTTCCTTCTTCCTCTCCAGCCTGTTCAATTCCTCCTGCTCCAACCCCGTCTTGTGCACAGCATGCTCCTTACTGAGCACCTTCTTCCCAATGAAAGCAGCTGCTGCTATTCCACACGCAGAAATACAGACGTAGAATATCCACATTGTCCTTAAACTAGCCACGTAGACCCCAGTAGCAACTGTTCTTCCAGGCTCAGGCAGGGTTTTCACAATGCCAGTAGCAGCGCCAGCGCCACCACCACCAATCATCAATGCAGTACTCTCGCCAACAGCTTTGGCAAGAGTACCCTCGCGGTTCGTCATACCGTTCTGGAAAATGACACCACCGATGACGACGGAGATGGCGGTAGCGAGCTGGCGGACAAAACCGAAGGTAGCAGTCGCTGTTGCGATATCACTTGGCTCTACGAGCGTTTGCAAAGCGATGAGCGGCGCCTGGAAGTTCAGACCCACACCGATACCGGCGATGATCTGAAAGGGAAAGATGCGACCCCAGGTGCGGCCATTGGGTAGGTCGATGTATAGACCAAAGCCAACGGTCATGAGCAAGACGCCAAGATAGATTGGCGGTAGATATTGGCCTGTCTTTTTGATGAAAATTCCGACGACCACGGATATAAGCGAGAGGGAGATGACGAAGGGGAAGAGGTAGACTCCGGAGAGGATAGGATTCGCACCAAGGACAGCCTGAAAGTAGAGCGGATAGAAGTATGCGGCTGAGATAAATACGAAGCCATGGACGAAACAGACAGCCAGGGAAGCGACGTTGGATTTTCGTTTGAAGAGGCGGAGTGGCATCATCGGGTACTTCGCGAGATACCTTTCGTTGAGGAAGAAGAGGACAGCGAAGATGACGCCGAAAACCAGGAGACAGACGACGGTGGCGGAAGACCAGGGGAAGCTCACGCCGCCGTATTCGAGGCCGAGCAGGAACATGACTGTACCCGCCGTGATTGTAATGACGCCAACCCAATCGATGGCCTTAAGACCGGGTATGATGGGGGTTTTGGGGGTTTCAATGTCGAGGAAGAAGAGGATGATAACAAATGCGATTCCATCAAAGGGAACTAAAGGCGCGTTAGTTGAGGTCAGACAATGAAAAGGCGTAGGAAGACTTACGATTGATATAGAAGCACCACCGCCATGAGACCTTCTGGGTAAAAACACCCCCCAGGGCTGGCCCGACAGCGCTGGCAATACCCCAGACACCCCCAATCATTCCAAAGTATTTTCCGCGTTCTCTGCACAAAAATCAGTCCTGTTTTACTAAGTCCGCAATCCACTGTCATGTACCTCATGCTAAAGAGGTCACTGATGCAAATGTTGGCCAATATGATCAAGCCTCCACCACCAATACCTTGTATGACTCGTCCCCCCAACAACATCTGAATATTGATACTCAATGCAGATATGAGGGATCCGACGAAGAACAAAGCATTTGCAGTCAATATGATGGGTTTGCGTCCCCAGATATCGCTGAGCTTTCCCCATGTAGGTGTGGCTGCGGCTGCAGCTAGGAGATATGCTGACCCTATCCATGTGTAGTCGGCTTCTGACGAGTGAAAGCGTTCGGTGATCGTAGGGATGGCCGTTGTAACGATTGTCTTTCAACAAGTTTAGCAGAAGCTATTAATGGAGACGGGTATAGAACATACTGTGTCAAGGGCAGCAAGGAAGACAGCGATCTGAACGTTCGATTAGCATAAACATGACATTTCTTGTGTTGGGTCTTGAAATGCTCACCATCAACGAACCCATAATCAGCGCAACCTTGCCTTTACTCCGCTCAGGCGTCTGAGGCATCTCTGGTGGCTTTTCCACTCCATTCTGCTCCACGGCGGGGTCCGACGAAGTCGATCTTGCGCCATTGGCAGGCTTCTCTGCAAGAGGGCCTCCATCGTCCGTGGCTCCTGGTCCTGCTACAGTCGCATCTACAACTGCTTGAAGGCGCTCCGCCTGGGATGGCTCTTCTACCGTCGTCATGGTAGGCCGTTAGATCGTAGATATTGTAAACGTAAGCGGGCGAAGATGTCGCAGGTGAAATGTCGCGTAAAGTATGACGTTTTCATATGACTAATTGGGAGGCAATATAGGGAACATAATCCATGGTCTTTGTTCGATGATATACAGGAAGAGAAGAGATGTAAGAGGAAGAATCAATGTCTTCGCAGAATCGGTTCTTAATTACTACCGAGGTTTTTGGTTCTGTCATCGAGGCCCATAAGCCGGCGTGGCCGGGAAGCGGTTACGATCTCGGGTATCTCCGTAGAAAGCTTGAGCGAGTTCTAACTTCTCGGTGCTAACCCTACTAACCCCACCAACCCCTAGATCCGAAAAAAGAGAAAGTCTGGATCACAGATCATGCCCATTTGAGGCAAAACGCAGATGCCCGATATCAAGCCCCCAACAATGGGAGTAATATGATTATATAAGGTGACGTAGAGCCTTGCAGTCTACGAGTACGAATTGGAAATTGCAAGGCACGTGGGGCAATATATATGGCTTTATTTTGTACCTTGTTCGTAGCTCTACGAGTGTCTGCAGGCAAAGTCTTCGTCTAGCATGTCTTATGTACCTTGAGATGTAAGCAATCAATCGCTAAAGCGAGCGTGAAGATATCTGGGTATCCTGGCACTCGCATCGTATCATAAAACATTGTCAATCCCATTCCGAGTGTATCAAAACAGCCTGAACCCCTCTGTAGCCTTTAGGGATATCAATGCCATGAAAGTCAATCTCATCAAGTCTTCACCCGCTTAGCTGCCTCATTCCCATCGCCCTCGGGACTCTTTCTCTTCCGATCCGAATCGTCATCTCTAAAGCTGGGCCCGCCTATCACGGGCGTTGGGAAGTTTAGAGGACTCGGGAGCATGTTGGTCTCGCCCCCAGAGCGACCAAGATTCCATTCAGAGAAGAAGGATGAAGGCGAAGGTAGTAAGCCATCGGCCACAAATCTCGATGGCAATGCTGACATTGGTGTATCGATATTGTTGTTGCTGCTGTACGAGTTGCTGTTTTGCTGCGAAGGCGGATGTGGCCGGGCAAAAGGATTTGGTGGACCTGACGCGCCTGCACTCAAAATTGCGCTCGCGCTTGGGGATGGCGGTGGTAGGACAACCCCTGTGCCTGAGGAATGACTAGCTTCGGTGCTGGCTTTCCTAGGTGTAGCACCTGACTGATGGGGAGAGGATCCCGCAGTAGCACTATCACCATCCGACTGTTCTTCGGGTATCTGCACCTTGAGTCTGGGTCTTTTGGCATTGGATTGGGAAGTGTCAGTACGGGAGGGTGGTGGAAAGTCCATAGAATTTGTTCTTTTGGGTACGGGGGCATCTCTTTGTGGTCTCGGTGGGGGAGATTTGGGCTTCGATTGCGGTACTTCTTCCCTCTCACGTTTGATATCAGGCCTGATTTCGTTGTTGCTCTTGCCTATGCCCCAATGTTGAGCTAGGAGCGATCTACTGTCATCAATAGGAGTAAAGATACTGCGGGATTTGGCTGCTGTAGGCTTCTGAAGTCGATTGGACTGATCATCCTGAGAATGCTGCTCGCGCTCAGGCTGCGGGGGAGAGGGTATGTGTTGCTGCTGGCGCTCATGTTGAGGGAAGGTGGGAGGAAGGGACTGTCTTCTCTGGTCTTGCAAGTAGGCTTGCTGGACTTGAGGATGTGAGACGGGAGGCTGGTGTTGGCTGTAGTATTGAGACTGTTGGGCTGCTTGCTGGACTGCTTGCTGCTGGGCATGATGAGGTGCAACAGGCATGCCTTGAGCGGCCTGATAATTGTTCATAGGGGGCGTGCGCATGTAAGCGTAGCCATTGGCCATTTGGGGTGCCTGACTGACTTGCTGGAGCGAGGAGGGTCCCAGGTTGGTGCTGCCTCTACGTACATTGCTGACACCGCTGTTCCTAGATCCTGGGCGAGAGATCATCTGAGCTTGTGGGGTATGTTGCCTTTGGTATAGCGGGACGCCGTTTTGGACGGGTGGGGATACGGAAGGAGCTGGTCTCATGTAGGTGGAGGCATTTTGCATGTGTGGTGGCAGGCTGTGTTCTCGTGGCATGGAGTCTTCGAGTGGTGGTGATCCCTCGTCATCGTCGTCATCGTCCATCCCACCGCCATTGAAGTCGGCTGGGCCTTTGTGTTCATGTGCACCGCCATACTACAAGGTGTCAGCCTTGGGAAGAAATCTCATTCATTGGCACGTACGTATTGAAACCTCCCTATAGTCTCATTGATATCACCGGAAGAGTATTCGTATAGCTTCTTATTATGACCAAAAATGATGACGGCGACGTCGACGGAGCAGAGGACGGAGAGTTCGTGCGCCTTCTTGAACAGGCCACCTTTGCGCTTGAGGAAAGTACTGAGCAATAGTATTAGCAAGTGTTCAGATTCAATAGCCACAATATATGATTTGCTATCTTCTCTGCGTCTCAAGAGTTGGCGAGGACACAGAGTTATCTGGAGCTGCGGGTAATTGCTTTGGGTTGCCGCAAAGGTGGGGACAGTGCAGACATACACTGATCGATTCCTATCATCCTTGATCGCCTTGATCTCGATCTTTCTTCTGCCCATGATGGCGGCGGCTGTGCCTTCTCTTAAGAAGGAGTGGGGCAGCTTGATGCAGGACTCGGAGGTTGCGTTCGAGGTGATGGGAAGGTACGAAAGTGTCCCTATTGATATGGGAGGCCGGAATTGGCGACCGATGCGACACGAAGGTTCCGTGTCGATGGTATCACTGGCAACAATGCGCTCTATCAAGTGGAATGAATGTTGACCATATACTCTTGAGTTCAAGCTGTTTACTGACGTGGATTGGAATTGTGCAGATGATTGCTAAAAATAAAGGGAGGGTTCGATGGGACTGTGGAAGTAAAGTTGGCTGGCCCAGCATTTGACGGCGGAATACATGTTTGACGCTACGCCTTTCTAAGAGTCAAACATTATAAATAGATCCCGAAATGGCTTTGAATACAGCTAATACTCCGTACAAGCCAATCAGATCCGTGGGGCGTTTGAGAAAGACGGTTAATTTTACCTCTCCAGGCGTAGCAACACTTCACGAATCTCGCGTGTTCGAGGTCTCGAACTTTCAGGCCAGGACATTGCACGAGCTCCAAGTGCTCCACCGCGGCAGTCTCAGGAATCTTTGGAAAGATCAACGCCTTTTGGGATTCGTCCGTATTTAGCACATGATCCATCACGAACTTTCGCGGAGAGACTCGCCTACCTGAGTCGCTAGAAAAGCGTATATTCAAGCGAAAGCCAGGGGTGAGCGTGGCCTTCTGCTCAGCATTGTAGGCTGACTATCAGCTATGCCGTATGCCAAAATGACTCTACGATATTCTCAGGACAGCTGTATGCCATGCAGCCTCTCGTTACCTCCTCGCCTTGAAGGTTACCATTCTTTCACCTGCCAAATATGGAGTAAACACCTGCCGAGGAAGTTAAGGGGCGGTATTTCATCTGTTTGAGGTCAAAACGGGCTGTAGACCTGCATGAACATCCAAATTAGGTCTTCTAAAAGGATTTGTAGGACTTCGTGGCACAGATAACGGCAGGACGCCGAGGAGGCCACCTGAAGATATCTCATGCGGCTCTTCGCAAGAGTCGCCCTACCCTACACTAGTGTGGCGGGGCATCTATTCCTGTCCACCACGTTTTCCGTCACCTATGGCTTGCTCGATATTAACATTGAAGTATAGTCATAACTCTTCTGTCCCGCTTGAATGATTGGTGTTTTCACAGGCTTGAGAACAAGAGCCGACCAGCGCGGAATTGGTAGTGTCGTATAACTAGATCGAGATCGACGAAAGATCTAGAACTACAGACAGAACGCAAAATGCGTCCTGAAAATCGCACCCTCGAACGTCAAAAAGTAGATCAAGAGAGGGACCACAATCTATGAACAAGACAATGAGATATCCCCCAGTTTCCCTGAAGCACGGCAAGATATGTGCTGATTTAGAGATAGCAGGTGATCGCTATCTCGGTGGTCTCACGAACCATGCTCTGCTATCCCTTACCGGTTTTTGATATTTATCCTCTACCGAGGAAAACTTCTAAGTCTTCTGTGCATCATGACCCCAATTCTTCAAAGACTTATAGCTCTTGCTATTTGTGTTCTGTTTTACTTTTTCTTCCTGGGCAAGATGACGCTTGTTATAACTGACGACCTTTCTCATGTGACCAATGTCTTCCTCATCGTACTTTGATGGAGCTTTCTTGGGGTTTTTCTTCAAGATATCAATAATCTTTCGGCCGCTGGCATCAACTGTGAGCCATTGTTGGTCTGATGGAACAATGGCTAAAGGCCGTACCTCTCGTGCCCAATTGTCTCACCCGATCCATCGTCCCTGGACCAACCTGAGGTCTCTGATTGCTCTTCCTTCAGCCACTTCTCCAACTCATCAGCTGTCATGTTGACTAGCTCATTGAACTCCCTGTGCTCGATTAGTACCACCATACTTCTCGAGACAGGCGGTATAAGTACTGGATGACAGTCTCATTGTCTTTGACCATTTTCGGTGCTGTTGTTGAAATCCTCTGGTCTTTCTGACGATGAATTGGCCTATGTGGACGTAGCTCCGTACTTGCCGTAGTCTTCTGGACTGACCAGCGTAAACTGAGCGACACAAAGCGTGCCTCAAGATTAGAGAGCCAGACAAAATGTTAATGAATGACATCATCATTTCAAACACCTGTGATCAGCAGAGCGGACCGCAGACGCGTTGTTCCAGGCCAACGGGAAAACGCTACTCGTATAAGCAGTACAAAAATGGACATCTCAATGCTCAACGCTCATGATCAACGTACTTACTTCAGTGGTAGCCAGAGTACAAGCATATACTTTGTGTCGCAATACGACGACGTCTAAAGCGTCATCCAGGCCCTTTTCTCGAGTACGTACTTATCTCTACTAGTCTTCCTACTCGTACCCTCAAGACCCACGATGAAACAGTGAATCAACCAAACCCAGATACTGGGCAATGAAATCCAAATCCAATAAATCGGAACTCGGACAGCTGCAGCAAAAGTTGTCCGTCACAGAGCGGAGATCATCGGCTGGTCACAGATTGGAGTGGGAACACCCCATATGCTCTTGCCTTAGCATGACGTACTCACCCCCTAATGCTGTCAGCCAGTAATTCGGTGACCGCAAGATGGTAAATCTGAGTAGATTTGTGTGGGCGCCTGTCACTTAATCTTTTGGGTTGGAAAAGTCGTAAATCGCTTTCCCCATGGCGAACGTTTGGCTAGTGGCCGGCTTGGCAAACTCCCGACGATTGGGTTGGACGCGTTTAATTGACCCTCCCCTTTTTGGGGGGTATGAGCTGTCACGACTCAAAAAGTATTCGCATCAACATATTCTTTCCTTCTTAGGTGTAGAGCAACTTGCCACACGCTGGGCTCGTCCATCACAAATACATATTCGCGACCGGTCGTCACCTTACGATCCCAAAATTAGATTTCGACCTGATCGACCATCCGTTTCCCTGCTTAGAGGCTATCAATATACAGTAGCGCGCCGGCGGCCCCTTATTTCCAAATTACCTACTTCGGCGAATGTGTAGCGAAAGCAAAGCGTCAAGAATTTTATCTTAGAGCCTGCCCTTGCGATCATACCGACCGTCTGCACTGCAGCTTTACGAAACAGCCCCGCGATTACCACCAGGCACAATGTCCATGACCAACACCTTAATTGCCATATAAGTCCACCATTCATCATGGGTTTCTTTTCGAAGTTCAAGAACAAGGAGAAGGATGGGGGGATAGCAACACCGAAGTCAAAGAAATCGAAAATTGCACATTCAAATGGCGCTGTGCCTGCCCCACCGCCCAAGCCACACTGGGACGATGCTTGGACGCGCAAGGAGGTCGAACCGGAGGAGATTCAAGAGCTACTTAGGCTCTGTACACAGGAGATGAAATCGAGAGGTATGTTGGGCGAATCTGCACAGAGTCTACGTTTGCGACTTGGCCTTGTCTGATCACCTACCTAGCTCTCGACATGCCCTTCCTCCTGCTACCGTTCAGACCAGCCTCAGACCCAAGCGCAGCGCGTACCTTCCTCCGGAACTTCTTCAGCATGGAGAAAGGTGCAGATATGAAGGGAGATCGCCTGGAGCAAGAAATGATTTTGACAGAGCCAATGGTGAGCTGCTACAGATATGGTCAAATCGCGCAAGGTGCTGACATAACTTAGGTCATAAGCAGCGTTATGAAATGGTGCTGGAGCAGGCTGTCAGGAGGCGTTGTATCGTGGGAGGCATACGAGCTATTCAAGATTGGGGAGCAAGGTATGACCCCGGATCCCCATCTGGAGGCCCCTACTAATATTTCACACAGATTCGGACCTGGCTCGCGATGCCTTCGCTACTTTCATACCCCTGAGCGTCGAATCCGACGCCAGGACCAAGATTATATTCGACTTCTTCGACCTCATGGCGGCAATTGCAGCACACAGGAAGACGAATGGTATGGGTGGCCGAAAATTGTCAAGATTAGCTGGCTGGTGGGCTTTCGAGCATGTCGACGCTGGAAACGGCTTTGATGGCGGCTACAAGGCCTGGTTGAGGTAAATCTCTTGCGAGGCTAGCTGAACACAGAGACTGAATTGCCATAGCGCTGCCGACGCCACGAGCCACCTATTCTTCGCCTACCTTCGCTCACTCTCCCCAGACTCTGTTCGAGGACTGAACGGAATATCGGCTTTGCCTATTTCCTTACAGAATCTTGTCAATGAAACACAGTACCCGCCGGATTATCCGCCCTTCGAGTCTACTTCGAAGGTGGTGATGGTTGTAAACTCTGTCTCGCCAACACCCTTCGCTCTGCTACGCCGTGCCAAAAATTTCGAATATCGAGACGATGACAGAACACTGCAGGAATTTTCAGATTTTGAGGATCCTGTACAGGCTCTGACTGATGAATGTCGACGGGTTCTGAAGAGTATTTCTTCAGCAAACCAATCTGCTGCTTCTACAACCAAAGCCTCCACGAGTCTGGGCGATTCATCCTGGTCACGCTTCGAGGACATGGGATTTGGCTCATTGGGAGATCTTGACGAGGACGAACACGAATCCGCTCTTGGCAGAATACAAAACGGTAACGCACCGCAAGGATTGAGATCAGCACCACAGACTAAGACTAATGACATGGGCCGACCAACGACACCCTCATGGGCAGACTTTCTTTCGTCTGGATTTGTCGAGGAAAACAACAATCCTGCCCCTGCACCGTTGTTTCTTCCTCCTGATAAGATCTTGCCGCCTATTGATATAGATAGGAGAGGACAGAGCTCGCAATCACACAAACGAAGGATCGACGACTCGAACCTTGAGCCAGGCGAGCTTGCAAGCATCAACGCTATAGAGCTAGACGATGCCTTCTGGTGGGTCTGGATTACTAGTCTTGCAGGCGAAGAGACTCCAGCACGGAAGTCAGCCTTCGGCCGTTGCGCGCTGATTGAGACTAAGATCGGTGGTAGCACATGGCTGGTTATCGAAGAAATGGTCAAAGGTGCCGCTCCTGAGCCCGAGGCTGGGGCCTATATTGCGGAGAAGAAAAGCCGATTTACGTTTCGAAACAAAAACAAGATGACCGGAACAAAGTTGATGGGGAGAAAGACGCCTCCGCCGGGGCACATTCATCCTTTCATCAGAGAAAATCAAGCCATACCACAGAGCAAGACCAACATCGGGCCTGATCAGCATGCCAGGATACAAGCAGCTGCAGCGGCGTTGCAGCAGAAACAAAGACAACAAGAGAACGGCCAGATCCAATTCAACGCTAGCCCTCAGAGAGGCCGACACGGCGAAGCACAATCAACCAAAACCAACAGCGTTTTCACCCTACAGCCTGTTATCATGAGCGAAGCAAGTCCTGCCATGGAATGGGCTAACGACTACGACAAGAAAGCGATTCGAGCTAAGTACTTAGGCAGCAATTTTGCTGGTAGAGGATCCACCACAGACTTTGATACACCTCATGGCTACGACGCTGGCACGCAAGGCTCCGTCACGCCTCAACCAGTAAAAGCTACAACCGCAAAGTCAGACTATGGGTTTCCACAGCCGCTCCCAAGAGGGGACTCTGGCGTTGACACAAATCGCACTCTTCCTGCTTTACCTGCCGAGACGCCAGGCGAGCGAACACTGCAGGCTCCTACAGGTCCCCCGCCAGCAGTCCCAGCTCCACCTGCGCCATTGCCGGTGGCGCCTCAGCTGCCTATGGGGCCACCTCCTCCAGCGCCCTTACCTGTCGAACCCCAGGCTCGGGCTGGTGCGAATGCTATCGCCTCTGATGCGGCAAAAGTGCCTTTGCCTGCTGTTACCCCGATTGAATCATCTGACAAGCCTCTGCCTACACCTGAAGGCGAGGACCTAGAGCCCACGCGGACGATCACAAACACGCAGGCTAACGGCGTGGAATCACCAGAAAGTACCAAAGGTGGAAAGAAACTCAAGAAGCAGCAAGGCGCTGGAGGTTTCAAGGGCTTCTTCGGCAAGAAGAAAGGCCCAGCTCCACCCGCCCAACCAGCGCCTGCGGACAGCGCTGCCGTTGCCGCAGCTCGTGCAGCTTACTCGGGGCCCGATATGAAGCCCAACTACCAGCCCGCAAACTCGCTCAGCCGTCGCCTATCCGGCATCGGAAGGCGAAAGACGCCCCCAGTTTCAACGCCAGCTTCGCCACCGATCCCAGATGCTGAAGAGCCACTTCCAGAGGCACCTGCGCCGTTCAAGGATGGGTACGCATCTCAAGCCAGCCTCCGCCGCGTAGACAGCAACGAACAGCGTCACGCCGATCAGGAATTCAAAACGTTCGACTTCGGCCAAGGGCCAATGGACCAGCCTGCTTTCGTGCCCCAAGACACCGAGGACTCGCCACGACCATCTTTTGTTCCTGATCAGTCTGAAGGCCCATCTCGCCCTTCTACGACTGGTGGCGGGCAAGGACCCCACTTCGAGCCACCCCTGGGCCGCGGGCAATATGAGCCATCAGTATCTTCAGACGAGCGGCCGCGGACCCCATCGCCTCCTGCTGATCGATGGGCGCAGATTAGGAAGAATGCGGCGAAGAGGGCGAACAAGATGAGTGAGAATCAGCACACCAGTATGAGCCAAGATAAGACTGAGGATGGAGACGAAAGTGGGGAGGAAAGTGAGTTCTTTACATTCTTTTACGAGCCTCGAAATCTGCTTACGTACCATAGCCATCGAGTCCCGCGTCGCCCGCATAAAGGCTCGAGTTGCCGAGCTGACAGGCAACGTGCAATCCGCAGAGCCGAATAGGGCATAAAGATTTTCCCTTTCATTCACATTTCCGCCACCATTCCCGGCCTTGGACCAGATATCCAAATGCGATCACAACCTTTCATATGTCACATTCGTCTTCGAATTTTTGCGAGAGAGATACCCAGCGATGATATTCCGCAGATTGACAAATTGATACCATACCCTAAGCGTAGAGCGCTATAAATAATACTAAAAGTCCGTACAACATGAAAGCAAGCAAGCGAGCCTGACGCTGGATACATGGGCGAAGATTCGATTCGTTGGCTTTGTGGTGTGGGGAGGGTGGATGGTATGTAAGAATCCATCAGTACACGTATACATAATAGAGCATCTTGCTCCATCATCTCAAATCAGTATGAAATGACATATGGTGTGTTTTATATCTTTGAGAGACATTTTTGTATTAAACGTATATGGGTATCACCAACGACCGTCTGGTCTCATACTGGATTGCTGAACCTATACTCCGAGAATCGCAACGTTCCCAGCGCCCTGCTGACTAACGCAAACGAAGACCCAGACCAGATCAAGTCAGGAAACTCAGTCTCCTTCAACACAAGACCTCTCTCAGCGTTGCCGTAATATCTCTGTCCACGCACATTAGCATCGCCCCCCATCAAAAGGCAAGTTGAACCCACCAGTCAAAAACTCCTCAAAACTCAATGTAACATACCCATCCCGATCGTCATCATACCTCTTAAAAACATCCGTCATCCGCTTCAACACAATGCAACTCTGCACAAACAAATCAAAACTCAACCTCCCCTCGCCCCCTTTATCAAAACTCCCATACAACAGCCCCACAAACCCTTCAGTCAACCGATACCCAAACTGCACCAACGCTTTCGTATACTCCTCAAAACTTATATAACCCGACCCATCCTCGTCGAAGCGTTCGAAAAGAGCGCGCCAGGCTGCCAAAAAGCCCCATAATGCGCAGAATTCGGAGAAGTTGATGGAGCCGGACTTGTCGAGGTCGAACATGCGTATCATCATTCTTACGGTGTGTGGGTCGAATTGGGTGAAGTCGCCGTTAACGAGCGCTTTTCCTAATTCCCGTTCTGTCAACTGGCCGGTACCGCTCTTGTCCACTGCCTTGAATAAGGGGAAGAGGGAGGCGTCGGCGCTGCTGCTGGGGCCTGGTGCTGGTGTGCCTGGGGGGCGAGATGGTGGAGGAGGGCGGTTGTGCTGTTGGGGTGGGGGACCGAAGCCGTAGTTTTGAGGCGGGGGCGAGGGTTGGGTGTATGCGTTTCCATTGTATTGGGTATGATTGTACGAGTTGTTGGGCGAGAGACGTGAGGGGGCCTGGGGCTGTAGTTGCTGGACTGGTTGAGGGAGGGGTGGAGGCGGCTTGGCTTGATATGGAGGTCTCTGTTGTTGTTGCGGTTGGTTGTAGGGTTGATTGTAAGGTTGGGGAGTGGAGTTTGAGTGTTGTTGCGACTGGCTATATTGTTGGTTGTAATGTTGTGGATTGGAATTCGAGTAGGGAGGCTGAGGCTGTTGTGGTTGGGCTAGGTTTTGGGGGTTGGATTGCTTGAGCTGCTGCTGGGACGAGAGGATTTGTGCTGCCTGTGGGTAATTGGTGAGCACGATGTATGGTAGTTGAAGATTGGACGTGGGTACCTGTTCTGGCTCTGCGTGCCTAATATGCATGTCAGCCTTCTAAGTGTTTTGAATAATGTGATCTCGACTTACGCTGGTAGCGCATCTGGATTGGAACCACTGTTGTAAGCCATTGCAGAGACGAATTGTGAATACCCAAGCTATGCAACTCTGCTTTTTATATAAATGTCATGAGGCTCAAGACAAGTGGTGTAACGTATTGTAGGATCTGTACGCAGCGCCTGGACCGCGCCACGATCTGGTGCGTCTCTGCTGCTTCATTTCGCCACCGGCTCGATCAGGGATTCTTCCGGGTCAGGGGTGCCCAGCGTTTCGGGCGGGTCTTCGGGTGCGAGGTGCCTAAAATGAGGCTCTAGACGGCCCCTGGGCTGACTCGAGGTCTTCAGTGAATCATTGACTATGCAAGTTCTTTGCATGGAGTGGAAACGAGCGATCACATGGACATATTTAGAAGGACCGTCCTCTATAAAAGTAGCCTCGTGACTTTTGACTAATCAGCGTCGTCGTTCAACATTCCAAAGGCAACTGCAAATCCGTTCTTTCAATATAAGTCCTACGACTGCTCATTATTGCTCTCGACTGAACATGAGTCTCTGAGCTGTGAACGCCCTTGCCGTTTCATGTCTACGCACGCTGTTCCTATATTACTTTCATTTTCGAAATGATAGTCTGCCTTGGGCCTTTGTTCAAGGTGCCTCCTTCGTGAGTCAGCCCTTGCTCAAGGATGCTTCCTAGCTTGTGCTCTCTTCTTGTACAAGGCTCGCATAGAATCTCGGACCGTCATCCTGAGGCTTGCTGTGAAGCGCAAAAGCGTTATACTTAATCATAGCGGCCAGCGGCATGAAGACCATAGGCGCAGCTTTGACGATGAGAGCAAAGGTAGAAACGCCTTGCAGAGCATCTAGATATTAACCGCTGGAGTCTCTTCTTTCCTCCGTGCTTTACGCTGCCTTCTTGTAAAACGCAACGATGACCACTATCCTCCTCAGCCTCCTCTTCACACTCCTATGCTCCATCAATGCATCCCCTATGCAGCTCGCCTCACCAATCCTCCTCGGCACATCCCTCAACAACAACACCAGCCTATCAGTGTTCAACGCCACCACCCTCCAGATAGGCCCCGAAAACTGCTTCGAACCCAAACCCGGCCGCAGCCTCACCAACTACCGCGACTGCGAGCAAGCTGCCATCCAATTCAACCCAGGATCCATCGTCGCCCAACTCATCTTCAGCCGGGGGCCCTCTGCTCAATATAAGCTACCCAGAAGTTTCCGAGCCGGCACATGTGTCATGTATTTAGACATGCCTTTCGATGAAGATTATGATACATTGACGCTGCCGGATATTGCGCTCGTTGCGGGTAAACTTGCGATGGAGTGCACGGCTCAGGGCTCCTCGAATGCGTTTGGGGGGATTGCAGCCGTTGGGCCGAAAAAGCTACTGCATGTAGAGTTCTTTGGGAGGGTGGATCCGGGTGCGAATGCGGATGAGGCCTGATATGTGAAATGGAGTAGTGCGTGTAGCATAGGTAGCGCTCAAGCGATGTTAGCCGCAGCATATATGCCAGACTCGAACACCTGCCGCTTCTCAAGCCTCCAGAAATTGCTATCGCTTAATTGAGAAGTTTCTAGGCTTGCCAGTAATACCCAGCAAACAACATGTTGCCTAGGATCCTTCTCCGCTTGTCCATCTCATCTCTCGCCTTGGCGAACCCTCTCCAGCTAGACACTTCGCAGTCACTCACCAACGCTACCCTCGATGCCGATCTCCTGACGGACTCAACGTTTTCAAACATCACCAGCCTCTCGGCCGCCGAAATCGGCTGCTTTAAACCAACGCCTGGCCTACGCTCACTTTTCCCCTCTAACAAAGTCGACTGCGAGATAGCAATCGACAACTGGGTCCGAGGCCAAGACCTCACCACCCCCCGAACCTTCAGCCAAAAACTCGCAATTGGTCGCAACGATGTTCATCTCCCTGTGCAGGCGGTTTACCGAACGTGCTTTTTTTATTTGCAGACGATGAACTATGATGATGAGAGTTTTTTTTCCCTTGCAGAGTTGTATGCGGAGGTTTTGGGACCGGATGGGATTGCGAAAAATTGTTTGGGTCAGAAGCACAGTCCGGCGTGGGGAGGAAGGATGGCGTTAGGACCGAGTGGGTTGGTCAAGGGAATGGTTACTGGGAGGAGGTTTCCGAGTAATGACGCTGATGGTGAGCCTTGATGGAAGCGGTGTGTGATCGATGGTCCTCAGGTATACTGTGCATCCTTTGTTTTCGAAGAGATTTGTAGTGTACTTGAATTTATATTCCAGGGGTTGCTCTTTTGGTCGATCATTTAAGAGGCTATCGCTTGAGAAGGGAGCCATAAGTAAAACACCAGGAAAGTAATCACCCAGAGCAACGCAATCAATTTCCTGAGTTTCCAGATATTAGGACGCTCTGACTAGAAATGTGACTGTCCATGCAGGAAAGGCTCATGCTTAGCAAGAATTTTTCCTCACAGGTCAACTTTCGAACGAAGGCAACGGGCGACGTTACAGACCTCGGAAACCACAGCACATCCTCGTTTTCTGGTGAATCTTACACAAGTAGCACTCTTCGAACATCATCTCTTGAATATCTTTTTACTTAACCAATCCAAAAGACAGCATTGATCTCTTCCACCCTCTCCCATCTACGTAATGTCAAGTCAGTGATTATCTCCCAAGATTTCTGCTCTGACCTCCGGACCCCAATCATATACACGCCAGGCATGTTCAGGTGAGAAAATACTTACAAGCTCTTACAGATCCCCACACTCAGCTCATCCCGCCAAGCACTCTTCCTGTGTCTAGCCTCCATCTCCCGCCAATCTCTAATCCCGGCCTCCCTCGAGCTCTTAGCAATCTGCCACGCAAACCTTACCTTTTCGTTCTCACGCAAAGACAAGATACCACAGATAAAGAGGGCCCATGCGACGGAGCGAGGCGGGAGACGACCGCCGACGCGAGCGGTGGCTTCTTCGCTTTGTTTGAGGCGGATAATGAGTTGGTTTTTGAGGTTGCAAAGGGTGATGTTGTTGCTGGTGGATGATTGAAATGGGCAGAGAGCGCACTATGTGTATATGAGGGCGGAAAGGCGGGAGGTCTCTAGTTGGTAGTCTAATATGGTCACATCAGAGCTGGTTTCGTCGCTGTATTTCGCCAATGATAGGAGGCGCTGCTCTATGGCTGAACGCATTGTGCTGAGGGAGTTGAGATCTTCTGTGGAGCAGGGGCTAGTGAGGGATCATGTTACGTAGCGCATGTTGTGGAAGATTGTCGCTAGTTCTGCGCAGATTTCGCGGGAGTAGCCAAGGGCGCAGAATATAGGTGAGACGAATGGGAGTGTGCCTTGCCTTAGTGAGCAACTGGGTGTTAGCTCATAGTAGGGTGCAGCCGCTATCATAGAGGGCAATCGTAGATCTTGCCTTTGATATGAGGACTGCCATTTAGTATAGTCTCAGAGCGGTATTGAAAGATTTTGTTACCATGTGATGAACATCTGCAGTACGTTTTCCCATCCTAGAGAATCGATGCCACCGTGTAGGTCGATCATTTTGTGAAGAGCGTCTATGTGAATCCTCAAGTCCTTGTAGTTTCCACTGATACTCCATAATTTGCCGCGAGCATCTTATTTCACCAGCGTGAACTATGGGAGAATAAGCAGAGACGTGAATACTAACCTCTAGAGCCGTCAACATTACGACGGCTCCGATCGTAGTATTCGAGATGACATTTCCAGAAGATCCAAGTCTTACATTGACCATTTGAATAACCAAAATTTTGTAAGAGAGCGCTCTTGGGCTTGTATACCGCCTAGTAGCAACATCCAGGTGGACGGCCGCGAAGCTGAGAGTGGCGAGGAAGGGGGTCGAATCCTGCATGGCGTATGTTACCCAGATTCTCACAACTGGATTCGAGCCTTTTCGAAAGGAACCTTTTATTGGAAGGAGATTATTGGCCATAACGGAGACGACTATCATCAGTGTCGTTAGTAACTTGGCCTTTGATGGAAACATCGACTGTCCCAGATGAAAGATGCCGAGTCTACATTTTACTCACAATAATTGAGTATATAGCCATCGTATTCGGGCAAGCTGCTGACGGGATATGCATGGAAGGACTCACTCATGCCAGGCCCAACAGGCGTCATTGGATTTGCACTTGGATTTGGCGGAAAGTAAAGGCGTTTGCGTTCATCGACGTCGCTGGAAGAATCAGGCCCCTGTGAGGCGTCATCACGGATCGGAAGCACAGATCCATTGTCCGTGATCAGCGTCTCGGCTAACAAGTGCATCTGCAACTCCAACATAATCTCCTCTACTTCTAGTGGCCACGGTGTAAAAGAGTATGTGGGGTCAAATAGCTCTGCTTCATAATTGGCGGTAGCATCTTTTGGTTCCTCGCCCACAACAGGTACGCTACAGCACTTACCCTTGTGGACTGGTACGGAGATTTCTTTCTGCTTTCGTCGATAGTCACGCATTGCATTTGCTCGGACTAATTTTCGCAAGTCGCTGTCCCTGCTCTGCCTTGGCCCACTAAGATTGACAAATTACCATCCATCTACACCCTGGGCTTAGCCGCAGAGACGTCTTTTCTGCCAGCCGTACTTTTTTTTTGGAGACAATGCATTGGATTGAGCTTCATGTAAGCATGGCAATCAAACAACCGTGAACAAGGCGCGGTACTGCTAAACAAGGGACAGGCGTGTCAGCGTCTTGTGGGAGACGTGGCAGACACAGAGCAATAAGAATCAATGATGGATATATTCCCATGAGATGGAACCAGGGAACGATTTCTGCAAGAAACAGACAATTTTGCATTCGGTTTCAGACTTTTCAGGCTTCACATTACACTTTGGGTTGACCTTTGTCACTCTTGCATAATCATAGCATTGCCGCCAGCAGGGTCTTTGGGGTAGGTAAGAATTACGACTGAGGACGATGGTCAATGCTATTTCTTGGCATCTTTTGCCGCTAGTCTGAATGAGGGTAGGAGTTCGACCGAGGCTGCCGCTTTTAACCAGGTACGTAGCCGCTTTCACCGGAGTACACGGCTATGAATTTGAAGGTGTACGCGTAGACGTTGCCAACAATAAACAGCTGAACTAATATCTCTCGAAAATTCTACAATATTCACCATTTACCACAAAGTGAGATCATCAAGGTTCGATGTCGCTAGTGGCGCCCCAGGACCCCTCCTGTTCCACCAGAGTCTTCAACTTCTATACGTATGAGAACTCTCATCCTTGTTCATCAACACATCTGCAGCATTGTCCCCGATGTATTCACTATACAATTCCCAGTTCGAGCCCTGTCTATGAATTGGAGTCAGCGTTACTCCTTTGAAACCAGAGACAGTCCACGAATCCTGTGCTCCCATAAAGATGCCGTGCAGCTCAGCTTGAATGGAGTTGAGAATGTCTGATCCAAAGGCGCATACCCATGGTGTTCTCTCCCAATGCCACAACGAGCCATTATCAAAGAAGCCCAGCAGTCGATATCATGATATCGCCCATGCATAGTTTTTTCTTAGCCCACCGCCTCGGGGACTTTCACCCAGATTTGACGGAGCCAGTGGCGAAGCCCCATCGTGCTGACTTCGGGTCTGATGGAAACGCTCTATTGAGAATGCCGTTGGACGGTACAGCGAGGGTCGAGCATTTACACTTCTCGACGGAAAGATATAGCGCCTGAAAATTGCCCATCAGCGTTTATCAAAGGATCCTTTAGACCGGCCAAAAGAAGGTCTCCATACTATTTATGCTCTCTACCGCCCGTTACCAACATCTTGGAAGGGGAATATTGGACCTTTGGAAGGGGATAAGACAATGGGAGACCTACGTTGGCTTACAGTGGGTCTTCCATTGAAGACCATGGAGTACAGCTTGGGGCCCCATGCTTCAAGACATGTGCATGAGTGGATCGTACTCGCAGCAAATCCATGCATCTGTGTTTGCCTGAATTGTCTCAAAAATTAAGGCTGTCACTTTTATGCTGCGGAAGCGATCTTCCCGTTGGGTCAAGATACGAAAGACGGCATGCAATATGCAGGTTTAATGTGTTGTGATTATTTTCAAGATAAGGGGTCGTGCTGCAGCAAGGGGTCAGCAAGAGGTCAACAACAAGAATCGGTCCTTCGTCGCCAAGTCTCTAGGCCAGAGCTAGGCAAGGCTACAAGGCTAAAGTTAGCTGTTTCTTCGACTAGTTCGCTATTTTTAGACTAGTGTTAAGCCTAGAACCGCGTGGCTTCGTTCTAGAGCGTAGCGTAGAGCTAAGTCCCTCTTCGCCCCTCCAGCACGGCTGTCATACCATAAAACAGGTCCTCAGTTGCCACAAATTTGCAGTTCTGCCGCCCAAATTCAAGTGCCGCCACAGAACTCGAACCATGCTTCAATCAGAATCAATCCATTCGCTCCATCCAAAAGGGTTCAGCAGGTCCGCTAGAGCCAGATAGTGTCTCAATGCTTCATTCCTGATACCTGCATTGGACGCCAAAATGGATGTCAAATGCCGTTGTAGCAGTGATTGGTCGATGGTCATCAAAGCGCCTGCACACGTGTCAGCGACTTCGAGGGTCATCGAGTCCCGACTATTTGCATGCAATCCACGAGCCGAGTCCTCCAAAAGCTGCTTTGAGACGGTTCCAGAGACGCGAGAAGATTTTCTTCCGCCTTGAATGACGCTGATGACGGCTAGGACAAGACATGCGATGGAGAACGGATCTGTAATGCTGCTTGGGAGGTCGAGGGAGATAACGTTGGTGACGTGTACAGTATCAAATGCGATGCAATGTTGGCAAAGCCTTTCGAGGGGCAGCTCACTTTATCTCTCTGTTTTCTATGCCCCACGAACGTCGACGCTAGCTGTATTCCATTATCCAGCTAGCCCTCGCCTCAAACAGACGGCAGCAATATTGGCTGGGTCTTCATTCGTGAGACATCAATCTTGCAAGCCGGTCATCGTCCCACGCCATAGAAGAAAGTACTGTCAAGCGGTAGGTATCAAATTTGAGGATCGAGGTTTCGAAACGTGAAGAGATCTACCCGCTCCACTGAGATCCAATACCGCTGCCACCAAGGTTTCTTCAGGCTGGATTGCATGGCTTTGCCACTTTAGTCTAGACATCGATTCTTCGAAGAGTGAGGCTGCTGGCTTTTATTTCGGGTCGCTGCGATTAGAATGGCACGAATGGGTCAGAGGCGAGGCGAAATCGATGCACAAGTGTTCGCCAAGACGCTAGGCACTAGCTCCTACCAGCCCAAGGATTAGAAATCTAGTCCCAAATAGTAGAGCCTGCACTCAATTGGAACCGATGTTGATGAACATGCATGCTCAGGCAGTATGATATAGGAGGGCAATGATAACAAGAGCCTGAAAGGTGCAATCATTTCATATTAGGCGGACTATATATTGTATACGAGTACTCTAGCCACGGTAATGCGACCACTTTTGGAGATGACTGAGTCCGCATTGAAAATTCTCCAAGATACCGACAGATGCTTTTTGCCCAAGTGCATGCAAGAAGCCAATGCAATGCAACCGCGCTATGCAAATCAAGAACACATCTCATCCACCACACCATCATTCACTGTCGTCCACTCTGCCCATTCCCGAAGTAAGGCCCATAGTACTGCTGCTGACCCTGCTGCTGATAATTCCCTTGGTATTGGAGAGGCTGCTGCAACAATGGCGATGCTGGCTGTCCTGTCCCAAATTGCTGCGCTGCGGGAGGAGTCCATTGCTGACGCTGTGGTTGCGCATACTGCGCGTGCGGATACTGCTGGTATGACGCCCACTGCTGTTGCTGTTGGGGACTCCATGAACTGTACTGCTGCTGGGCAGGAAATTGCTGAGGAGGTGTAGTCGGGAACTGTCCCGGCATGGAGAACCCTGGGGTGGGAACTTGGAAAGGCTGCTGTCGCTGGTGTTGGTAATCCTGCCCCTGGCTGTGCTGTTGACGCTGTGCGATGGCTTGCTGGATCGCCTGGCCACTTAAGCCTTGCCTGGCCTCTTTCTTCTCTCTCTCGCGCGCTTCAATAGCCCCAACAAGACCACTACCCTGCGGCGGTGCGTTCTTGTTATGGTTCCCAGCCATGGTGATCAGAGGAGATCCAGTCGCTCGAGCCACATACTCTTGCTCGCGAGCTGAAAGATGCGCTGTGTAATCTCCGGACGTGTTCATGAGAGTAGAGGCTGTCCGAGATTGTGGTCGAGAGGGTAGCTCATTACCGTATGATGACTGCCTTTTTTGCGGTTGAACAGGCCACTCACCAGAGGAGTTCCTCGGTATTGCTGGGGTTGTAGGAGACGCAGACCTTTGATGACCGTGAGCGTAGATTGGAGTCGCTATACGATTCGCAGCAGCTCGCTGTTGTACGAATTGCTCTGGAGTAATCGACTGCCTTGCGGCTGGACTGCTTACACCAATTTGGGCGCCAGGCTGCCAAGCCACACTCCTACGGTTGTCATTGTCAACGCCGGTAGGTGAAGCAAGCGGGGATCGACGCTGAGGCTCTTGCTGAGGCTCAGGCGTAATCAGATTCCGACTTGGCGATCGCTCATGGGATCCACCGGCACGCCCAGGCTGATACGTAATCGAAGAGCGCTGTGCAGCTGGCGGACTTTCCCTTCCCGGGTTAGGCGTGAATCTATTCAAAGATGCCGGTTCCTCAGGTGCTGGGTGCATCAACGTCTCCATTGTCACAGGTCTACTACTTGCTGCAGGGTTGAAGGCTTGCGTAGGCCCAAAGTCAACAGTTGGGATGTCAGGATTGACGGGATCTGGGGTAGCTCCAGACCTGTAGCTGATGTCGCCAACCTTGACCTCCTGCTGTACAGGTTCGACAGTGCCCACAGTCTTGAGCACACCTCGCCGAGGCTGCTCAACTGAAGGCCTCGATCTCCTGGTCTCTGTCGATCTACGAGTGCTGGCATAATCGGGAGAAACTGTCGAATCATTGTCGTACACACTAACATCATCGTCTCGGTGCCCATTTTGTCTCTCGCTGACGAGTGATTCAGTGCGTTGCTGGGCGAGCACTTGACTCAAGGCCTCTTCGTCGATGTAACGATCGTTCAAGCTATCCAGGCTAGACTTTGTAGAAAGGGCAGGCGGTGCAGCAACAGATGCAGATGGTTCAGTAGGAAGAGTAGCCGTCCTAGAGGGGACTGGCTTTCGGGAAATGCTGCTACGACTTGTACTGGACCTTTGAACTTGTGGACGTTCGGCAGTGATCGGTATTGGCGGCGGCTTGTTGATGGTGACATTTTGCGAAGTAGCAGATGATGCTGCAGCCATAGCCTTGTTGTTTCGAGAAGAATTACGAGCAGCTGCAGCCTCAGCTTGGGGTTGGACTGGTGGAGAGGGAAAGCTGCTTTGCGATAATGGCGAAACAGTTCGCGAAGATGGGGTTTGTGGTAATAGAAGATCGTAAGAAGACATTAATGGTTTGTCTTTGTAATAAGGTGCAGTTTGGGACTCCGCTTGGCTTGAGCCTGTGGTGTCGGTGGAGTCTTCACGGGACGGGGCTGGACGACGGGTTTTGGCTAGTACCATGCCTTCAGGAAACGAACGGTCAGCAGGAATCGCACTCTGACTGGCGTTAAGGTTTACCCCACGTTGTCCCTGATCCTCTGGTGACGTTCCATTCATACTCCTCTGTTGTGAATTGCTCCTCCACGCGGCTGCTGCTCCAGCAGCCGCTGTACCAGTCGTACCAGCCTTTCCCGCATCGGCCAGTTGGGATAGTGTGGTGATGGACAATCGGCTGTTTTCGCGACGTAGCTTTTCGTTCACGCCAGGCCTCTTTTGAGGTCTAGCACCTGGCTCATGAGAAAACGCAGGTGGAGCGGCAACTTGAGATGGTGGAGGAGCTGGACGCATTTCTTGACGTATCTCCTGTGGGTCTGCCTCATAACCACCAAAGCGTTTTTCGCTTTCTGAGCTGCTTCGTTCATTTGAGCCTTCTAACCCATTTGCGTAGGGCTGCATCGGTGGTCCTCGTGCTGCCATGCCGATCGGGATGGCATGAACAGGCGGGGGAGGCGCTTGCTCATATTGCGGACGGCTTTGTTCGTATGAAGGACGGCCTTGCTCGTATAGTTGACGCCCTTGCTCAAACGACGGACGGCTTTGCTCGTATGAAACACGGCCAGGAACACCACCTTCGTAAGACGGTCTTGATTGCTCATGAGACAAGCGCGATGGTGTATAGCTTTGATCAGGTCCATATCGTTGAGATCTTTGACGAGGCGGAGTAGACATGGGAGGAGTCGACTCGGAGTGCGATCGCTGATGCGGGACTCTAGGTTGGGCCGGAGGTGGTGTAAAAGGTTGGTCCATTGGCGGCGCGGAGTCTGAGTGTGGAGGTGGCATGGGGGGTGCTTCCTCGTGATTGTGTAGAGAAGGCGTTGATCTGATAGACGCGCCGTCCTCATAGCGAAGTGTACCAGCACGGGATGGAAGACTATTTCTGTATCCTCTGTAGCTGCTGGCCCTGCTTCTAGGCCGGCCATTGGTGGTCATTCGTGTCATGCGGGCTGATGTAAGATCCTTCATCTTCAACCTCCAGTCTTGTTCGGTCCATGACTGACTACCAGTCTCGTGGATCATTCCAGCCACGTCCAGGATCTCGAGGTAGCCATATCGCTTCTCTTGAGGCAATGCAAACATCAAGCTTCGTGTGTCGAGTGTATCGGCGATGAGTCGATTCGGACGCCCATATAAGGCAAAGACATCATAGACAGGGAAGAGATATCTGAGCATCATCTCGAAACCAGTTACAGCTGGATGGACCTCAGGCATGACGAATACGAATCCATCAGTCGTAGTCTCTGGGGTCGAGTGTATCGTAATTGATCCTTCTATCTTCACGAGGGTCGATTGATCGATGAGGGGCTTCGATTGAGGGTAGATCGCATACGCTGAATAGGCATCGTTGATGGTTGCGATGGGCTGAGCCTTCTTGGTCTTCTTCGTGTCGTAGAATTTGATATTGCCTTTCAGCGGCGCAGTACGCTCATACGCCGACTTCTTTCTTAGCTGCTTTTGCTGCTTCTGAACGTCCTTCTCGTCGGGCGGTGAGATCACGCACCAGCACCGTCTCCAGGGAGTGCCAGCCCCAAACCTGACTCTTGTCCAGTCTTCATTCTTGATACGCGTCCTGTCCATGATGACTTTGATATTGTTGAGGAGCTTGCCCTTGCCGGCAATGAGGGATCCTGTGTATGCTTCTTGGAGCGTAGAGTTCTCAAACATTGCCAGCCTGATAGCAGCAGTCCATTGGGTAAGAGAATGTAGAGAGTTGAAGTGGAGAAGGTATCGGTTCTTTCCGGCTGTTGATATACTGAGGACGTTTTGTAGAGGCTGAACATCCTGGGATCGAGTGGGAAGGGTTTCGATCTGTAGGCCAGAGTCAGCATGATTCAAGAAGGGTCAAAGCACAAGAAAACGCGCGTACCATTTTGATTGAGGCATCTGCCAAATTTATAAAGCTTGGTGCAACCTCGCCATCCTGACCTGCTGCGTCAAGAGCAGAGGCATCCCAGAGTGACAATATAGTCCCAACGAGCTGAGCAAATGATTCGGTCCAGGATCTATCGCTGTTGGGTCGCCCATCTACATTCTGTTAGCTGGGACAATTGGTAAGAACCGATACTGTGAGCGTACGGGAATCAAGATCATTGAGCTTTAGAAAGTACCCTTCCTGATACAGCTTATTCGCATGGCTATTGAGAAAGGTGAAAATGGGCTGCAGCTCCGGTATTGTATCTCCAGCTACTTCCATTGTGGGTGGTTGATAAGTTTGGACCATGGACATGGGCCTGATTGACGAGGAACGATCGCCCCTCGTTCTAGGAGGGGTGGGGGAGTCACGAGCTGGTGCAGCTGCATGCTGAGGTGATGCTGAGTTGGTGATATCTTCTTTCGATGGGAGGTTCTGGGGCCCTGAGAAGGAAGTGGTTGTAGGTGATTTAGGAGCTCCAAAGGCTGTCATGAACGACATGACTATGCAAGGGATTAGCATGAATCGGATAGCTCGCTTGGGATTGTCTCACCTCTTGAACGACCCATGTTGGCGGAATTGTATGATTTTGGAAATTTGAATGTTCCTGGCGTCCAGGCCGGGGTCGATTGTAATCTAACAGGTGCAATAAAGACGCTTCGGCGACAAAGAATGGGGGCGGCTTCAGCCGGATGGTCCTTCCTCTCTCAGGTGAAGCTCAAGGTCGCTTCCTTTCTTGGGGGACAACGAATGTGCTCATTCAACGAACGACGACAAAGGATGTACAAGAAAGCGAAGGTGTAGAACGATTGTCGAAGATTTGTCCAATGTGGTCCTTCGAAGGTTCTGCATGTGCCAAAAGCAGGGGATTTTTTTTGGATCTAGGACAATTCGGGTCCAGAGCCTATCGTCATCCAATCCACGTACATTTAGCGCACAGATGGATCATCCCACGTGAGTTTGTTTCATGCCGAACACATTGGTCGCGATGATTGCTTCATAAAGAGCAGCGAACTGACAGTTTGTCAGCTTGCTGGTATAGCTGACCCCCTATGACTGCGTACTCGTATCTCATGCGGTACGAGTAAGCCGTGTTAACGGTGTTCGTTCCGAAGTCCGAAGGCTTACGACCCATCCTTACCGATACCCGAACGAGCAGAAACCTGCAAGAAGAAAGCTTGACGCTTTAACTTCCTAATCGGGACCCAGGAAACAACTGCTGAAACAATTGACTACGTAGTTTGTTGCTTTGAGTATGACGGAGTACAATCGCAAAGCTGGCCGTATGCGAGACACAGCTGAGGCATTCTTGCAGAGCCTTTCTCTCTGGCTCCCCTCCGTCAGAAACCCTCGACAAATATTTCACTTCGAATCCAAAGATCCTTGAATACGGTCAGCGTCTACCGTTTCTTGGGGTGACTTTTCAGGGCCGCTGGGCTGAGGCAACTTCGAATGCAAAGACTACATGCGACGACTACTACGACCTTCTCACCTCCACCCTCTCGTTCCACCCCAGCGACAATACGATGCCCTCAAAAGAACGATTCATGGTTGATCCTGTACTAGGGAGCGTCACAACAAAGCTCCATGCGAGATTTGCGAGCGTCAAGACAGGGAAAATCTAGGAGGAAGACTATGTGCATGTGCTGAGCGAATTCGATGACAACATGAAGATTGGAAGTCAAGAGCTTTGGGCAGATCCCTTAAGCGCGTGGATCGCTGTCGGTGGATGAGTGCTCATTCTCATGGTTAAAATACGCTCATGAATACGAATGAATGTCCAGATCGTTCGTCGTTGCCATCTAACCATGTGACATTCCCGCCAGCATCGCCTATCTAAATTGCAAAATCAACGCCAAACTCAACCGTCCCTCGCGCCTGTCCATCCCCAACCATGCTCTTGACCGAGATGTCTGACCAGGACAACTTTTTGGCAGTTCGGAGGACCATTTAGAAAGGTCCTTGGACGGAGTTGCTCGATACTCAAGAAGATTGGCTACATTCACGGTTGATATTTTGCTGGCTAGACTTGTCTTACTGAAAGATGGGTCCACAGCGAGGGTGAGACTCTAGTCATGATGGAGGAGGATTGAATTTTTGGCAGCGTGTGCTGTGAGGAGTGCGTCAAGGTGGTATTGAGTCTGTAAGAATGATTTGCGAAGCTCTGTGAACAGGAATATATTCAGAGTGGATCCGATGACGACTTGAGAGGACGAATAGGCCTTAACAGATATTCTCTTGTAGTCATCCAAAATATGCATCCGCTGCAGTTTCGAGTTAGCGTTGAGCTCAATGGGGAAGTGTTCTAGACTCAAAAATCAATAGCCCCTTATTAGCGTGCTATGTACCTGCATCCTCCCACCCGTAGCAGTCTCGACTTGGCGTCGTAGCTACTATTGCTGAGATAGCTATTCTGAATTGGTAAGCGTGCTTGAGCTTGTTGTAATCAGGGTGGCTCGGGGATGTAATTCTCGAGAGTTGGGAGGTAGAGGATGAGGGTTTTCGATGTAGAGGTAGTTGCCGGCTGGTGGAGAGGAGGCTGGTGGTAGTCGAAGTCGCGGATGGGAAGCTTGAGGTGAAGGAGCTGCCAGTCGGGCTTGCGAGGTTGAGAGGGAAGGTTTTGTTCCTGAGCATTGTGATCTTTAGCATTGTTCGCAGTATCTGGCATTCAACAGGTGGTGTTTGACCCCTTCGGCAGCATAGTTTTGCAGTTGCACTGGCAATTGGGGTCTTCAATCACCCATTGTTGAAAACCCGCTGCGTTTTGTGTGAGACAAATCCAGCTCTATAGAAGGATTTAGTGGCTACATGAGCGTGCAGACACCATACAAAGGTGTTGTCAAGGAAGTTACAAAGCCCTCAAGCGCTTAGGAAAGCCCAACTTTGCAAGCGAGGAGGTTGAGGGACGGAGTTGAATAGTAAAGCGTTAATTTGGTGAGCGTACGAGGGAGGGAATGTCAGTGATTTGGGATTTGCGGATAAGAGAATGTAGTAAGCTTATAATGGCCATTGAAAGTGAATTCAGACGCGCTCCTGCCACGACCCCGTGGTCGCGAAAACTCCGAGTGTATAGTGTAAAAGGGGACGCACCTACGGTGCTCTAGAACTTAACACAACAAGCAATATGAACTGAAAAAAAAGACCAAAAAAGTAGTTGAAGACATGAGCGTGGAATCGAACCACTGACTTACTACCAAAGGAGAACCCTAAGACCCGATATTCTCAGTCGAAACCCAGGAGAAATCATTAGCCCCGATTCTCAGGGCGAACCCTGTTTTTCGGACGCATTGGCAGAACATTTTCCCACTAAACCACTCATGCTGATTGATAAGGGTAAGTGTCATAATTAATCATATATTCTCAAAACTTGAGAATTGCTCAACAAATGCTTGCAGTCCGCACAACACCTGATGGTTCGCATTTGACAGTATGCAGCCTGATGTCTTCGCTATTTGTAGGTCGCGACTCCCATTTTTGATGTTCTGGTGTTGGTACAAATCCGCAGCCCCTTGCCGTGGCAATTATACCTATCTTATAAGTGCGCTTTCGATCGGAGCAGCCCCAAGTAATGCACTGTCCGAGGAGAAGCACCCGCAAAATGTCCTTTACACGTAGCACCGAGCCCATTCAATGAGGCGTCTCTCGTGGACACCCTTAGCCCCTGGAGAAAAAGGAGGGCCTGGCAAACGAGTCCGAAAATGTCCCCCCCCAACATTGCGCTGGGAAGGCGCACCCTGGCACCCAGAGCTCCCTGAAAAAGGACAAAAAGCCTCTAAATGACGAGTTCTGCATTCGTTGCCATGTTTACTGTCCCTTTTGATGTACAGACTGCGGTGGACTTGGGGATTGTGGGCGCACCTTGAGACCCCACGACAGCAGAGGGCGCCTTGGCAAGTGAGGCTGCAGGATATTTTCCTACTGCTACAGCACGAGGCGCATTCGGGCAGCTGGAGCCTGGAGCTCACAATGAAAGAGTAAAAAGTCCCAATAGATATCTCAGCCTGCCCAGTGTTTCCGCCTTGAAAGCTGCTCGTGCACGGTCCTCAGTAATGCACCTGCCGCAATCTCTACATCCTACAATGGTAAGAGTACCTCGTAGATGAGCATGGCCCTGCTCATTGCTTCCCAGGCTCGAAGCATTGGAAAAAAGGGGCGGCTGACTAAGCGAGTTCATAGGCAAAGTTTTCGTTCACAACATTGCGAGGAAGGCTCGCTCTCCTCTAGAAGGTAGCCGGAGCTTCGCAGAAAAGAAGCAAAAACCATTGCAATCTTCATTTTGACCTCCGAGCCAACATTGTGATGAACTCGAGGTTGTTTAGTTGTTGCACGTGCTGGCTGAGGTTTTCGCCACGGCGTAATCTTTCCGTAATCTTTGGCCGCGGCACTAGAATCAGCTCCTACCCCCATCAGCACCTCGAAAACTCTCCAAAAACTCCTGTAGAACTCGAGACAGTCTTGCAGCATCATACAAAATTGGCAAAAATAGTATTGTGTGAAGGGGACTTCTGGGAGAATCCCGCCCGCTGGGGTCTCGAACAGTCACCGCAAATCAAGAACGCTGGATAGTCGATTCTAACATTTTGGATCATGACGAAACGTAGCGCCGACTCCCCTTCACAAAAGAGCAGGACATAATAGAATATATAAACATCCAAAGTTCAGAACTCAACATTGTGAACAGCGTAATGCGCAGGACAACATTCTCTTGGGCACTCACCATGTCTTAGACCATGTTGGCGGTGCGCATGATCGTCGAGCCTTTGAAGCGTTGTTTCAAAGGGTCGCCGCCAGATACCGGACGTACCTAGGTCAACGCTGCCGCGATTGCACCAGCAAAATTGGCCATTTCCCCATCGCAGCTTCAACTTCTTTCGATAGGAGGTTGTTTTCTAAGGACTGCCTTTCATTGCTCCCTTTGACCCACAACGCAAGTGTCGGAGAAAAGGGGTTGGCTGACTAAGCGAGGCGGCGAGCAACTTTACGCCCTGGAGCCTCTCATATATTGATCCACATCAAAGATGCAACTCTGCGAATCATTGCAGATCAGTTTCACGAGCACCTCCTCAATGCTTAGTCTGCAGGCAAACAAGCATCTCACATCAGGCTGGCGAGTACTCAAAACCTCTGGTCTGTTCGGCGGTGTCGCTCTTCCTCTCGGGCGCACCGTCGCGATCCTCACAACACACTGGCAAGAGCAACCACAACAACAAAATCACTCAGGCTCTTGATCTATCCACTTCTCTCTGACAGCATCAACATCAATGCCACACGCGATAGCTTTACTAATATGGCTCTTAGCTTTCCCAACAACAGGCACATCGATCATCTTGCCGTCGAGCGTCCACGCGCCCCGCCCTTGCTTGTCAGCCTTCTCGTCCGCAGTCACAATTCTAACCGCCCACGTCACCTCATCCTCACTTGGAGCAAAGGCCTTTTGCGCGATGGCGACTTGGTCAGGATGAACACACTGTTTGCCGTTGAATCCGAGGCCCTTGCCACCGAGACACTCCTCCTCCATCGTCTTGCGGCCCTCCTCACCCTTGTAGGAGGTACATACGAGATCTATGGTGGACGCCAGGTCATGTGCACGACAAGCAGTAGCGATGGCCGATCTGGCGTACAAGAACTCAGTAAGCGACGGAGTCCGAGTCAACGAAAGATCAAGGGCGAAGTCCTCAGCGGCAAAGATAAGGCCGTCAAGCTGCGAAATAGCGGTTCTACAGATTTCATTGAGGTTGGAAAGAGCTTTGGCAGATTCGATAAGAGCAAGGATTTTAAGACGACGAGGTGCGGATTCATTAGGATGAGTAAACGTCCTTCTATGATTGATGAAGTCAGAGGCCCATTGGAGGTCAGATCGAGAATTCACTTTGGGAATGATAATGGTATCCAAGTGAGGTGAGTTGGCCTATCACCGTCAACTGCTGGCGGCCAGTAGGTAATTGTCCGAGCCCATACCACTTCAGGAATGTCATCAGCTTCATAGCCCGTACCAACGGCGTTGATCCTGACAGCGTATTCCTTGATCCCGGATGCTTTAGGCTGCTCCAGGAAACGACGGATATTGGCTCTCGCTTCAGCTTTCTTTCCGGGTGTCACCGAATCTTCCAGATCATAAGCCACGCAGTCAGCAGTAAGGCCCTGAGTCTTGTCGAGCATCTTCTGTGACGACCCAGGGACTGAAGCGAAGGTCAGATCCCATTTCCAGCTATCGTTCCACGCAGGTGAGCGTACCATAGAGCAAAGCTCGCCGGACTGCCGTTTTGGCCGCAGTCATTATGCCGATGACTCTCCTAAGAGGCTAGGAGGACAATCACCTCCACTAACAAACTTCACACTGATTTTTACAAGGAGGAGATCATCATCCTGTCGATTTGAAGAACTCAAAAGATCGAATGTCGTTGGAATCTAAGCGAGCGACTTTGCCTTGCAAGGCCTTGGTTCCCGTTCGTGCATGAAACATCGTGCTCAGATGTTCGCTGAACTTAAGAGCATCTGTCAAAGCCGACTGCACTAAAGACATCACGTTTTATTCATGAGACATTCTGGTTTACTGTCTGCTGGCCTGTCGAGCATCTGCTTGTTGTTGCACAGCTATTACCGAACCTCTACTACAGCTTCCACCATGCCCTCATTAATCCAGACCGCGTTCGCCATCGAAGCGGTTCTGAACGTCCCAGGCATAATCGCTCTCATCTTCTTCCCCTCCCAAACCCTGAAAAACTTCCTCGCCTCCCCTCTTCCCTCAATCGAGCTTAACGAAACAGCAATCCTCCTGGCCCGCGCCGTAGGCGCCTGCATCCTGGGCCTTACCCCACAACTCCTGCTTGCCTACCCGAACACTAAAGATGCCGTCGGCAAGAGAAAGATTGTCTACTGGACACTTGGGATGGGAGAGGCAGGTCTTATTCCGCTCTTAATTTGGGAGGCTTTCAGAGCAAGTGATGAACATAAAGCGGCGGGAGTGTGGGCGGGAGGGTTTTCGAGGAAGGCGGCGCTGATGAGTGCGGCGAATTTGATACCGCTGGTTTTGTGGAGAGCGTATGTGTTCATGGTGAAGCCGGAATGGTTTGGGGGAGGCGCGGAGAAGAAGAAGGATTGAGCATTACGAGGATCGTGGCAAAGCCACGACTACGGGTACAGATGTCTTGTGCAGCACATAGACGGTTATGATTGGACACATGACTTTTATAACTTCGGTGAATGAATTATGAGTTGATGAGACTGTTACTCAGACCCTATTTTGGTATGTGCCGAACTCAAAGCCCGTGTACGAGGAGGAGACTTTTGGTCTGAAATTAACTAAAGTGACCGTATGTGCGAGTCAAAAGCCCCGGATGAGTCTGATACTGATGGATCGGAGCTTCAGCGTGGATCAAATATGGCTAAGTCCCTGCGGAAGCTGGCAAATCCTGCGCAAATTGGCGGCTCTTCTGAGCAGTCCGCGCTCAAATCTCTGTCCTTTTCCTAATCGTGCACACTTGAGTCTCCACAGGCAGCTTTTCCTCAAGTAAAGATGTGCAACAATCTTACAACATTGTCTAGGAACCTTCGAATGTCATCTTCGAGATAACAAGCTCCATTCCACTCAACTTGCACCCGCAGGCAATCTCGAAAGGTGCACATGCGGATGATCCTCGCTAATCGTCAGCGGAAGTCTAGCAATACGATGCCATCTAAAACTGACAACGGTGGCCCATCAGGATTGGCAGTGAAACGCACATCGTGGACCATCAAGACCTGGTTGGTGCCGCTGCCACCGGTATACGAACGGCTGATGTATTGTTCTACAATGCCATCACTCAGGAAAAATGGATCAGCCATACCCTTGTCTTTGACATGGTTCTTTGCAGTCGCCATGAGCTCCGCTACTGAGAAAGATTCTGTGAGTAATGACTGTTGCTCGCGAATAGCCTGATACGATCTCCTCGCTTCTTCACACGCTAATCTGAGCTTCTGTTGAATCTCTTCCTTGCTTGCATCCTCAGAGACCATGTAGCGATCCACGTCTCGAAATACAACCGCGCCAATGGCCCTGCACATGGGAACGTAAGGCTTTGGCTCATGCTTAGGGTCTAAATATCTTCGCCCGTTAATGAACAGCGGAGATACAAATCTATTGCTTGAAGGCCTCTCCTGTGGCGACTTGAACTGCAAGGCTGTCATAACCATCGCTGCATGGCCCAAGTGAGTGATCGAGAACGCTGGCCCAATTTTTGTCTTGATAGACTCCATGATAGCCCTGCTTTCTGCGGCTGTAAAGACTGTTTGAATCGACATAGGGGTGTAAGGGTCCACTGAACGAATGTTCAGACCCCATTCGCTCTTCTACATTAGTCATGTTAAGGCTGGGACACTGGACTTGTGGCAGAGGAGACATACGACTGTCTCAAGGACTAAAGCCGTATTCTTCGCAACGTTTGCCTCGAATTCCTTGCCGGCTGTCTGTTGGTAGGCATTCATCATTTTCACCCATGGCTCTGGCAGATGTTTCGCAGCGTCTCCCCAATGGAGATCCTCCTCATGGCGTCCGCCCAGCCCTTCGGCCAGGAATCTGAGGAAATATCCAGCAATGATATACGCACCCATGCCGTCAGCCATCTGATGACCTACTCGAAAACTGAATCCTGCGCCAAACACTTGCGCAGGACTCGTTGAGAACGTTGGATGCAAGTACACGCAGACGGCATCACTGACTTCTTCCTCGCGCATCATCTTCTCAGCTGAAAGCATTGCCTCCGAAGGAGCTGAACCCGACGTATTTGTTCCAAAAGCCATCGTCCTTTCCGCCCATCTCCCTGCATCATGCTTATCTGCAGGAATCTCGCACTCAATCATCGCGCTCCCATCCTCCGCAAACTCGCCATTAGGACCCATGACCACTTCTGGATGCTCGTATCTGAGCTGCAGCCATGCTATTTTTGCCGATCCGAGGAATTCAATGGGGTCACAGGGGACTTGAAGCGTGATCAGTCCGCTTAGATATAATTCACGGTTCTTTGGCGCTTGACGAGCCCATTTTGTTTCTGGGCCCAAAGCGTGACGCCGGAAGACGTTTGGTTTTGTGGGATGAGGATGCCAGGCGTAGAGAGAGGGGTTGATTTGGGGAATGGGGACTACTAGGGTGGCCACCATAATGCGTACTTGTAAGGCAATCGACCATATTCTACCAAAGTCGATTTACGTTTTGTCAAATGAATAAAATCGAGTGTAATTCGATTCGCGAGATTGTGTGACTCACAGTCAAGATCGGCATGGCCATGCCGTCAGGGGGTGAGCAAATCGCAACATCAATAGAAATGACGCACCCATCAAAAAAACCTTCCGAGATTGTGCCAAATCACTCCCACATGGACCATCTCTGGCAGCTGATCACATGGCGACGACGAGCTAGCCTAATCGATTTGAACCAGCTAACTACTTTACCAATCCGCGGCAAGACGACCCCAAACCCTCGTGGACTGTCCCCACGAAGTCTGACAATGAGTAGCTAAATTTATCTTCGAAATGCACAAGAGCGCAGTTTCCGTCCTCCTCACCTGTCCTTTTTGCGCAAGGGCAGACTTTCCCCCACAGCTCAGCATAGTATTTTGCCCGGTTATTGTTCCAGAATAGTCGTTTGCATAAGGCTTCGAGATCGTCTTTCACAATCAGCAAAGGATGGGGAGGCCCATAGGGCACGCTATTGGGCCCGAGTGTGTAGAGCCAGACTGTGAGATACCAGTCTGTAAAGGTTTCGGTTTCTCTGTGTTTTGCTAGCTTTGGGATGCGGCCGGCGAGATGCTCCGAGGTTGTTTAAGTCAAGACGAAAAGTATTCTTGATCCTAATAGCTTAGGCTTTAGAATGTTGGAATGGGAGGAACGACTGGTTGATTATCTATGGAGGGAGTGGTCTATTTATGCTCATTCGGCTAGCATAGGGCTGAGTGTTGAACATTCCAACACTCCCCTTCAATACGAAACCTTTGAAACCTTCTGCCGTAGCTGTAGACCTAGAGCTCCCCTTGAATCCATATCCTATATCGTATCTGTGTATATCCTGCTTTCAAGCCTCGTTAAACCCGTAAACCTCCGCTTGATTCTATCGTTCTGGCGTAGAGGGAAATCGGGAAGAGTACTGTGGATATATTGTATGCCTGATAGCCTTATTCTGGCTAGGCCTTAAATTGTGGCCTATACGTATAGGGCTTTCTGAGCGTAGGTAGGCGTCGTTTCGATCTGTATCCTTTCCCCCTAACTTGCTCCCCTAATGCTGGCCTGCGTACTCCCCCTGATCCTCCCCTACCTCCTAACCTCTTTGGCCCCAGAATCCCGCCCTTGGTTTTGCCCGCCTCGTTTCTATCGCCGGTAGCTACCGACTCGTCTCTAGCTATATCGGCTCTATCCTAGCGGCTGGTCGATATCTTATCGTAGGAGATATAAAGAGAGGTAAATCGTTGAGGAGTCGCGTGTCGCTTTGGGGTAGGTCTTAGACGTAACGGACGTTAACCCCGTAGCTCGTGCTTGAATACGACGTACAGACTAGTGTCTATACGAAGGAGTCGCCTCTAAGTATCAACGCGTGCGCATGCGCTGAACCCGGGCTCATAACCTGTTGGAATGGGAGGAACGACTGGTTGATTATCTATAGAGGGAGTGGTCTATTTATGCTCATTCGGCTAGCATAGGGCTGAGTGTTGAACATTCCAACATAGAATAAATTTCTCGATTGGAGCAGAGTATGGCAAGGTGGAAGTTGTAGCACGCGAAGCCACGATATTAAGACATTGTTGCTGAGAAGCAGTCGCTCGTAGACTCGATTTGTCAGCTCAGCAGGCAGATCGAGCTATCTAAATGCATGCATGGCCAATCTTCAGAAGTCGTTGAAAGGAGAGCACTAAAAAAGGGTAAGCACTCGTAATGGGTACTTGGAAAGTCTCCAAAATGTACAGGGTCAAGATACATTGAACGGATTTTGCTTTATTGAGATATCCTCGCTCTGATAATTGCCCAAGCTTATGGTTGGAGACTAGACAAGTTCTACCACTGCATCTGACGTGATGCAATACATCAAGCAACTCATGAAACGAAAGAGTAGACTATAGACGGTATAAGTTCAGGACACCAGAGACACGCATCTGCCTTGGAGGCGTCGACGAGTACGGTGATGTGCATAAGAATCCTGCAAGGCAGCCTCGCGGGGTAACGACAATCACGAACAAGTCAGGATGGAGTGATTCAGATTCGAGCGGTTAGGTGAGATCGACGAAAGCACAGCTCTAGCTCTTGAAGGTAGAATATATCACATGCAGTCTCGCCTTTTCAACCCACTTGTTCATACCATCAAACATCGACCCATGCTGCAAACTCAAGAATACACCTCAAACACTCGCTCACATCTACCAGTCATCATCCTCCTCCCTCTTCCCTTGCATACTCATTTGCCTAGCCCTCAAAGCCTCCGCTAACCCACCAGCCAAACTGGGCGCTCTACTCCCATCCTTGCCGCCGTCCACACTACTATTCGGCGTATCTCTCCCACTCCCGCCACTGCTCGTGCCCATACTAACAGCACTATCCCTAGGTGCAAGCGGCGGTGCGGGTTTCTTGCCGCCTCCAGGCCGTTTGGGCGGTGCGGGAGGAGTGGGCTTTGCTTTTGCGGCAGCAGGGCGAGCGCTGGTGCCGTTGATGCCGTTTGTTGAGGCGGCAGGTGGTGGTGGAGGGACGGCACGAGCGACTGGTTGGGGAGGTGCGGGCGGAGGAATAGGTTTTAGCGCTTCTTCTACAAGGTAGGCGGAGGGTGCCCAACCTTGGGAGGAGCCGTCGAGTTTTTTGGCGAGCCACCAGCCTATAGAAAAGTGTGAGTGATACGTGACTAGCGAGTGTTAGGATTATTGGGTGCATACCGTTGCCTTCTTTTTTAAGAATTTCTATTAATTCGTCTTTTACGAGAGAAAATTCGTTCTCACTCTGACCAGCGAAGTCATAAAGCGCTTTGTAAGTGTCCTTCCTCACGGCAGGCGGAGCCGCGGGTGGTGGTGGTGGAGGTGCTGGTCGGTTAATTGAAGACGCTGATTCAGTTCGGCTATGACCGAACCCGTTGACAGCAGCCAGTGGTTGAGGTACTGGCCTTGACTGAACTGCAACAGGTTGGGGTACTGGTCTTGGCTGTGAAGGAGTGGATCTTGATTGCGATTGCGAAGACTGCGAAGGCATGGGCTGAGGTACAGGTCGTGAAGCTGCAGGCCGCGATGCAAGCTTCGAGGGTCCGCCCCCAGGGCCCCCTGGACGCAGTAGCTTGCCGGAAGTGATGGCCCTTCCAGGCTTTTGCTTTCCTTTCGGCGTTGGTCGTGATACTGAGTTAGGCGGCTCGCCTTGGCTTGTATGGATGGTTCCACTCTTGTAAAGATCGTCTCTCTGCACGGTAGAATCCTTGACAGTCTTCACAACCGACGGCTTTCCAGGCTTCTTGTTGTATTCGATGCTACGATTCAATTAGAAAATGCTGGCCATTACAGGCGATTCATACTCACCCGTCACCAATCTTCAGATTCAGTCCTCCACGCATAGCCCTTTTGAGATGTGTGAAGAACTCAGTCTTGAAAACACAATTGATCAGGGGATCTGGCTCTTGAGGCGAGCTGACACCCAGAGAAAACCAATCGTCCTTCAGCGTGGACGTGCTGACAAATTTGATGGCACCAAGGGGTATCGTGCGTTCAGAGGAAATCGAAAGCTGCCCATTCACCAAGGCGGACATGACAATGTACACTTTGTTATTGGTCTTCAAAAAGTCAGCTTAGGGCTCCAAATGAGAGCACGGAATGAGACCCACGAGGACCAATATGCGCGGACTCGGTTTACTGGACCTCCCAAACTTCGTAACAAGCAATTCGCATCGACAAGAAAACAGAATATTTTCGTGACCTGTTGTTGGCTTTAGTCCCAGTCTTTTTCTTCACAGCTGGTAAGGGGTACTGACTGCTAAGATTTATAGACTGCCGTATGATCTCACCAAACCCACCCCTATTACCAACCCCTAGGTAATCCCCAAGGTATCTTCTGGAGCCAATCAGACTAAACCTCCGCCTCTCCTTGCGCCCTTGAAGGACTGTGTGGCCATAGTCTCTCAACTGCTGGAATTCTCCACCACCAGAGATCCTTCGCCAGAATCTCTGAATTCGGATGGCACATTCTATCCTGTACCGAAGGTAATTTCGCCATGCTCGTTGGATTCTGATGGCCATATTGTGCCAATATCGATCTCGCATGTGCTCTAGAGCAAATAGTGTTTCGGGTGTCTTGATGAATGCTTTTGTGACACCCATCTGGTACTCCTCTGGTGGTATGCTAGTATCTTTAAGGATCTGCTTTGTACCTGAGAGGGCGTCGCCTGTCCACGTGTAGTCACCAGCGTAAGATGTTTTAGGCGAGAGAAGGTAGAATCGCTCCACGAACTTGTCGAATGTCTGTCGATAAGCGAAGCCAGCTCTTCGTATCCGGACGTTCTCCTGGAGACCAAGGTACTTGATCTGATGCATGACATTGTTGGTGTTATATTCAGTGGGCGACTTGTTGTCGTTGGGCTTGATCGTCCGTATGTATGACGGGGAAGCCTTCATAAGCGTTGAAACCAGATCATTCGCAGAGGCCTTGATCTTGTCGCCTGCCGTTGGTGGTCGACGCTTGTCATCCTGGTTAACTTGATGTGGGAAGAGCGCCTTCACGAACGGATTACCACTCTCGCCAATGAGATTGAGCAAGTCCTTCAGAAGCTGATCTTTATTCTTATCGGTCATGCCCTCAACGGCGTAACTCACGTCACCGGCGTAATGCTTGATCACGAATTGCCCTTGCCTTGGCTGGAAGTGAGGATTCGAAGACAAGGCATTCAACCTCTGGACGAAAGTCTGATCTGCAGCACCAGGATCAGCATGAGCGGTAGCACAGGCGTCATTCAGCGCTGCAAAGACACCGGGTGGCCGTTTCTCCTCAATAAGCTCGCACACGATCTTGTTATCAAAATAGTTGATTGGCGTCCACTGTATCTTTTCTCGCGCGTACTCCTCTTGCTCTGTCTTGAGGGTGAGCTGGATAAAGATCTGCTGTAGCTTCTCGTTGACGTAGTTAATGCAAAGCTGTTCAAAGCTGTTCTTCTCGAAAATTTCGAAACCATAGATATCCAGAATACCCACCGAATTCGCAATTGATCCTCGTGCCTTAAGCGACGCGTTCACTCTATCAACGATCCAGTCGAAAAGGTTGAAGTAGATTGCTTTCGCCAAAGCATCCCGTACAGCCGTTGCTTGCGCTGGATTCAGAGGAACCTCATACACAGAGCCTCGCCGACCTCCTCTAGCTGTCTCCACAATTCGGATGGTCAGGGCCTTGTTGACGTGTGGGGACTGCACTTGCAGCAAATAAGCTACGAAGTCCACCACCGACTGGTCCGCTATTGTTGCATTGCCGCTGTCATCCTCCCTGAACGTGACGTTACCCAGCCAAAGTATTGCAGCCAGCATCCGGAAAATGTTATCTTGCTCCCCTTGCGACAGCCCAATGATGTTCATGGCATTGAGTGTATCCTGGAACTCGGCCTTGTCGTCTATTCCCTGCACGTCAAAGCATTTCGATCGATTCGTGTACTCATACGTTTGCGGCTCTTGTAGCCCGAACATCTCTGATCCTAAGTCAGTAATCTTCTCGTATCTTCGAACTGTCAACGCTACCTCTATGATTCGAAGTCGCCGCTTTCGTGAACTGGTAGAAGATATGGAAATTCCGCTCATTCATAATCTGCCCGACGACCCTGCTCTTTTCCAGCAAATAATTCGTGATGTTCGCCCCAACCGGCTCTCCCTGCGCATTGAATTGCAACTCCAGATATTTTCCAAATCTCGAAGAATTGTTATTCCTCAAAGTCTTCGCATTACCAAATGACTCCAGCAGGGGGTTCGTCGCGAGCACCATGTCTTTGATCTGCTGAATTGACGAGTCCGTTCCTCCAGAGACGCTCGCGATGTATTGCATTATCCGCTTAGCAGCTTCTGTCTTCCCTGCTCCTGACTCGCCGGATATGATCACGCACTGGTTGTCTTTGTAGGCATTCATATTGTAGTAGGCTGATTCGGCGACCGCGAAGACGTGGGGTGGGACTTCGAGTCGATTCTTGCCTCTGTAGGAGTCTAGTACCTGATCTGTGTAGATACCCACTGCTATCCATCAGCTTTGCTGCCATCTTCTAGCAGTTGTGGCGCAACTCACAGTCTCGAAATGGATTGACGGAGACCAGCACATGGCCGATGTATGTCTGCGTTCTAGTCAGCGAACTCCTTCTTCCCATCCTCTCCCACAGTATTTTGTCCCACGTACGTAGATTTCTGCATTCTCAAACCGCTTCTTCAAATTGTCGTTGATGGCCTCATTTGATATTTTGCTTATCAACGTAAGATCTGACACGCCGACCTCTTTCTTCTTGGTGCTCTCGAAGACGGCCTTCCTGACTTGGGGCTTGCCCCCTCCGCTGCTGGCCGCTTGGGCATTGTTAGGGTCCTTCTTGCGGCCGGCGCGCTTGGTGACTGCCTGTTGAATTGGAGAGTCAGTCTGTAATCCTCTTATGGGTGATCTCGAGGGTCTCCTGTACCATGACGGATTTCTTGGGAGATTGCCCTACTGTTGATAGGTATGCCTGCGCCGGGCTGGGAATGATGTTGTAGGCTGGTTGACGGTCTAGGGACCCATTTGAGGCAGACACTCTATGATTCACAACTCGTAGAAAGAGCCTTCGCAATAATGATGCCTGGTTACGACTTTTATTTTCCTAGATGACGTTCCCTATGCTCTCGGGGCGGGTCGACAAAGAGGTCGCTTCCTGCGGCGCGCTCAACGTTAATCACTGACTCCGCCACAGGCATCAGCAGTGGCAAACAGCCAGTCAGCCTATAATGCTCTGTGAATGGATGACTACATAATCCTTGATCTGCAATGTAGACGAGCTTGTGTATAGCTCGCAGAAATGGCAGAGCTTCACAAACAGTCCAAAAAGCTTAGGCTGCACAATTCAGACGGTTTGGGGGCCATCAAAACGGGTCAAGCACCTCAATGAGTCTGACATATCGTGGAAGTAAACAGTGATTGTATCTTGTATGTTTTATGGTCGTATTTCCATTGGTACATCCCCAAGCAGCGCCAACTCGCTCAAACGCCAACCCGGTATGCCCAACTGTATGCAAAACAAAAGTCTATCACGTCGTCCACTGTTCATTTCTTTTCCTCATCAACACTCTCCCTCCCATGCTGAAACGCCTGCTCCGTCACCAACGCCCTATCCAAATCAATCCCCCGTATAAAAAAGCCACTCAACAACGCAACCCCCGCAAACCCACACATAACCGCCCAAACAACCTTCAAACTATCCGCATACGCCTGAATCAACTCAGTCTTCGCAGCCCCCGCCTCCATCGCCTTAATTATTTGCACCAAACTCGATGCATCGGCTGAGTACTCGGCCGCTTTGGGCGCCAACAGCGGGTAAGCGAGGAGTTTGATCTTGATCTGGTTCTGGAAAATCGTTCCGCCAATGGCAACACCGATTGCTTGGCCGAAGGCCCTGAAGAAAGAGAAGAGTGCGACGGCGAAGGCGAGATCTTCGTTTTTGGAGGCGGCTTGGATCGCGAATGCCATGGATGGGAAGAGCAGGCCCATGCCAACTCCGCTGACGAGATTGAGGAAGATCCATCGGACTGTCGTGGTTTGCACGTCGAGGAGGTAGAGTAATCCGACACCGAAAGTTGTCAGTGCCCACCCCGACCAAATGGCCCATCGATACCGGCCAATTTTCGTGATGACGATTCCCGTGGCCATAGCTGCGGGAGCAACGGTAAAAGTCACAGGAAACAAAGAAATGCCTGCGATGATTGGTGTTTCGCCTTTGACGGCTTCGTAGTAAAGAGGCATGTAGTACAGGATCCCCCAAAGGATAATCCCGTGAAGAGTCGTCTGGAAATAGGCAGCAGCCGAAGTCCTGTTCTTGAAAACATCGAGTCTAATTAGCGGCTCCTTAGCGATGTATTCCTCAAAGAGGACAAACACAACGAGGCCGACGGCGCCAATGATCAAAGGCACGAGCGTGCGCCATGAGTTCCAGGCATATGATACACCACCCCAGGTAATGGGGATTAGGAAGCTGGTCGTTGAGCCTATGAAGAGGATGGATCCGATCCAGTCAACGCGCTTGAGTTGAGAGGCGATGCTGCTAGGTTTGAAGGCGAGATTCAATGTAAGTGGGACAGCAACGAGAGCGACGCCGATAAAAGGGAGATTGAGGTAGAAGATCCATCGCTGTGTCGCTGTCAGCCGTGTTCCGAGCCATAGAATGGCTTAGCAGGGTGTCTTACCCAGGTAACCTTCTGTGCAAAAGCACCGCCGACGATCGGTCCGGTCACAGATCCTATGCTCCACATCCCACTGATGATGCCAAACCACTGGCCTCTCAGCCTCAACGGAACCATATCGGTGACCAAGATCTCAGTCAGAGCAATCAGCCCTCCGCCGCCAATGCCCTGAAAGGATCTTCCGACAAGCAAGGTACCGAAACCATTCGATAAAGCAGCCACAAGAGCACCGATCAAGAAGAAAACAAGGGCTATCATGACCATAGGTCTTCGTCCGAAAATATGGGAGAAAGAGGCGAAACTCGGTTGGAAAATTGTCGATGTGAGTAGAAATGATGTGCCAGACCAAAAAGCTTCGATTGCAGTGCCCTTCAGTTTTTGTGCTATAATCTAAGTCCTCCTATCAATATCTTTGTTCGCACAAAAAACAATGAAGCAACTTACAGGCAAAGCAACACTCAAACTCGTCCCATCCAGTGCCACCATCAACGTGATCACAGCTAACGTACCGAAGGCAACATACAACCTTGGTGACGGCTTAAACGCCGCTGGGTCCACGCCGGCAGTCGTGACTTTGTGCAGAGAGGCTGGCCTCGAGGTGTCACTGTGGCCGTCGTCCCGGTGAATCACAGAGATCTGCGGCGCGAGGACGTCCTCGCCGGCTTCGTCCTCTGGTTTCGATTCCATTGTAGGCATCGGCGGCTGTTGAAGCACCAATAGGTTGGGATGAACAAAGTGAAAGCCTAGGGGAGAGCTGCACTAAGTACTAAGGTAAATGCCTAGTGCTTTCAGAATCGATTGCGGTAGAGCTAGCAAGCATCAAGAGCGGACAAAGAGAAGATATCTTATTAGTATGTAAACGAGCGATACAGTAAGAAGACTGAGAAGTGAGGACAAGGGGGATAAACAGCGTCTTGGCGCTCCCGAGTCGGGCTAACATTCATCCGCCTCCACCTGAGAGCTCACCAAGAGTAAGCGCCACATATGGAAATTGCACAAACGTTGCACCGATCGGCATGCTGGGGCTGGTTGCATTTCAAAGCGCGAATGGCTAGCCAAAAGCGTTTGTTGCATCGACTGACTGAGCTTGGGCTGCCGAAGTTCACTGGGGGTAGCGTTTTCATCAGAGACAAAAAAATCATAGAAGCGATTTATGAAACGGAACGGAACAGGAAACAAATGCATGACGACTATGGCTTACTTATCTAGACTGACAATCGTTGATTAATCATCTCTGTCAAGATCTTCAAAACGCGCCCGCCCAATCTTTGCCAGAGATGTCCCAATCAGTAGCCCATGCGAGGAGTCCAGAAGCCAGCTAACTCAGGAGGATCATTCTCGTCATAGGTTTTGGTGGTTTCTTCGCGTATCTCGTGCCCATTGCCTGGCATAGTAAAAGTTTGCTCTGAGCGCCGCGGTGGACAGGTCTCGGAAAAGTGTGTCGTCGAAGGGTGATGCTCAAAACCCTGGGGACCGATTGTCTGTTTGAATCGTGTCTGATATCTGTTAAGCTCTCGTCGCTCAATTGAGTTGTCGTACTCGTGGGTGGTATTTCCTATGGAAGGCTGCTCATCATAATCAGTGTTCTGCCAAGCGCTATCATTCAGCCATATATTCTCCTGCAGCCCCTCTTGTTCTGGATACGGATCTCCAGCATCGATTTCGTAACGGTCTGCATAGGATTTACGTTCAGCCCCCTGATTAATAACATCATACCCCACATCCACAGGATTAGTATATGGCTCACATTTCGGGTATGTCAAGACGTCCCGATGCATGTACGGATGCATTGAGGATTCCTGATGGGGAGCTTCGTGCGTCATCGAATAGACCTCATTTGCAGCTAGGGCAACCTGTGCTGCGTCTTGTTGACATTTGTAGATAGTGTTGTATCCGCTCCATGCGCTGCTAGAATCACCTCTGGGTGTTCGGCTGGTCTGAGCTTGCTCTGGTGTATCACCCATGTTCTTTGGCCTATTGAAAGAGTTGATGCCATGCCTCGACGCTGCATGGGTAGGAGCTAAACGTTGAGGCCGAAGTTCCTTGTACACAGAGTGGTGCTGATCTCGTAAATTCAAGGGTTCACTGTAAGAAACAGGACGAGTCGCAGGTGATTTGACTTCCAGCATTGGATCACCATGTGGATTGTGTTCGACTCCTTGAAAGCGTTCATATAGAAAGCTAGTAGATTCGCACACAGTAAACGGTCCGATGACTTCTGAGTCGGACTGCTCGAGGTGCTCAGGTTCTGGACCCAAAGCTTCTGCGTTGCTCTGGGACTTGCAATCTTGGAGCAAGTCATCGATCATATTATCAGGAAGGTCAAGAGCTGCTTGATCCATCACGATCTGGCCAGTACCAGCTCTGATCGCGTGAAGACCATTTTCGCGGAATCCCTTTCCACGCTTAGCCCTGGCGGATCGGTCGGTCGAGTCTCGAGAAGGTTTTTTCTGTGATCCTCGCGGAGCACTTCTCGGATGCTCGGACTCATGGCGATGACCCAGAGCGATGGTCTGAACCGACCGCAATGGTGCACCCTCAGAATCTGATCGGGTCTCCCCACGTTTCTGAGGGCTATGTGAAGGGCTAATAGCACCGCGAGACCTTTTGTTCGGTCGGATTGACATATCGGTTGCCTTCGCAGTGCTCGGAGATTCTTTACTCTGTGGATTGATGCTATTAGCAGCGTTGTCTTCCGCGATATGAACATCCGACGCACGTGAGGAGGACAACGGGTCTTTCGGAGTGGCTGCTTCGGTAGAGATAGATCTGTTTCTTCTGCGATTTGAATATTTGGATGATCTCAATGGCACAACAGGCTGCTTGTCACGGTGGAGAGAAGCCTGTGACGGTAATCCATTTTGTGACCATGTGAGGTAGTTTGTAGACCGCGTCGGTGATCGAGCAAGCTTCCGTTCGAGATTCTTCAGTCCTCGGCTATCGAGTCTTTTGACAGGAGACACAGAATCGACGCCGCAACTCCCAAAACCTAGGAACGCATGGTCTGGCAAGTCGACAAAAGCTGGCGGCGAGTCATGAATTTGTGTTCTTCTTGTCGATTCATGCTGCTTGCCATCCGCTCGATGATCTGACGCATCTCGAGCTGTAGCTTTTGCTGACGTGAAGTAACGTGATATCTCTGCCTCAGTGTCTGCTGCTTTAGTAGACTGTCGCCGCGTCTTCTTGGCGTATGGCTTGCTGTCCTTTTGGCCGACATGCTCGTCCGGTTTTGCTCGGCGAGAATTGAGGAAAGTCATCTCGTTGAAGGCTAGATCGGGCACTTGGACGAGCAAGGATCAGTAATTATTCAGGACCAGTGAGATCATATACCTACAGCCTCTTCTTCTGACTGGTGACGATGCTCTGCCTTTGCCGAAAAGGCCTAACTTCTTCGCTGGTTGCAGCTGGAAATTTGGTCAACGTGAGGGTTTCGGCGGCCACGGTAAGGAATCTTACCGTGAGTCGGTCATGGGCTACATTCTGTGCTGTAAAGCTGTGCATGAGCGCGGCGCCTGATTTCTCCTTGTGTTTTTGTCTCTTGCTTCTTCTCTCTTCGCCGTCCTTTCTAGCCTTTTTGGCAGGCTTCTTCCGCTTAGTGCTGCTGGTTGCTTTAAGCTCATACCGATCCTCCCTCGTCTTATGCCTGGGCCGTCTATCGTAGGATTCAGACTGCTTCCTCCGAGGAGGCTCTGCCACAGCGGAAGGTTGTGATTGTGAAGAGGACCATGCTGAGTCAATTTCGTGGTGTCTTGATCGCTCCTTCGCCGCTTCGATCTCATCACCCGAGTCATGGTAAGCATGCTCGTTCGTTGTGAGGCTATCGAGCCGGGCAGGTTCTAGATAGGAGCTTGTTGAAGATTCCCTGCGCTTCCGTTTTCGAGGACGGGCTGTACGGCCGGGGTCTGCCTCTAGATCATCGCTGCGGGCTTTAAAATTGCGGAAAGGTGCATGGAGTCCTAGGTACTCAGCAAAGCCAGGGTCGCCAGGCCTTAGCTCCAATGCCTGTTTAGATAGGGTCTGCTCTTTCGCTCTCTCCATTTCAGGTACATTGTTGGTGCCACGCCTCGGCTCGTTTCCCCTTCCTCTGTGTAGGCTATGCTTCGAGCGATCTCCATCATCAATCTGATGCGTGTACTCCAACGATCGTTCCTCGATGTGGTCAGCTGTATTCAAGTGCTGCCTCCGACTTCGAGATCGCTCTCCTCGCTCAACTGGTGATTTGATTGGCTCCGGCTTTGAGCCGCTGTCAGTATACCGGAGCCAGCTACGTATTGCAGCTCTTGGCGAATCGCGCTGATCCACTGGCATGTTTCAGAAGCTTGAACCTCGATGCATTGTCAGAGAGAGAGAGAGTGAATTATGGGAAATGGGATATGACTAGAGGCGAATTTTGGACTTTTTGGATTCACAAGGCAGGCACGACGAAGCAAGCTGGGCTTGCTGAAATGAGATATCCAGAATCAAGATTGTACGAGAAGATATCAGCCAAACATTCGGAATCTCAAACATTTTGCTTTAATAAAGCCATTGAGGAGTATTGCATCCTGGCAATGAACATCTTTGAAGAGGTTCACATTCTACGAGGAGGTACACGTAATGTCATTCTTCCATCTTTCACTTCGTACCATGTGGCTCTTTTCGTTGTCTAGGCTGGTAATCGATGATCCTAGGTAGATGATGGATGTTTAGCCTCAGAATATCGGATTTGAGGACAAAGATAACTTCACTTCTTAGAGCCCGCGTCTAGCACGACCCTTGGCGATCAAGATCGCAGTGGAGGCGCTAGCATGGACGATTGGGACCTAACGCAAAATATCCACGCGGCAGGCTGCATGATTGGTAACAGTCCGTCGTTCAAATTCAGCTTCCACAAGCACGTAACTGCTCTTGCACTGCATTAGTGGCGTCGTAGATACTTGGCCAATCCCCAATGACTAAAGCACCTTACCAATATTTGATCTCTGCATTTGGATCGCACCGTTCTGCCTGAAAATCAGTTGCAGCTTGCTACTGCTGGTGTTGGCAGACCCTTTTCTTTAGCAGGTGGTCCGAGCTTCAAGTGGGTCACCGTTGAGTGAAAGACAGCGTGTGTAAAGGGTCCAGGCTGCTAGCTTGTAAAGCTTAAGGCTTAGCGTGGATCTAGTGGGGCACCCGCAAACCAACTTCGAAAAACATCCCACCTTTCTTCCCGTTTTTTTACTCCTTCTATCCTGCACCTCACCAACTCTTTCTCAACTCCCGGAATTGATCTTGATCTTGATCGTTTTTACTCTTCTCTCTTCCGTCCAACTTCGTGCCATACTCGCACGTTAATCGGAACTATCAACAACACCAAGGGACCCTGCTATGTTCGTTTGCTGCTCCTACAACTCTGATCTGCCCAATTCTCCCTGTTCTTGCCAGCCGGTCATGTACTTCATCGATGTTTCCGTGTTCAACAGCCTCCCTGTATCTTGCGTTCCATCAGAGGAGGTGTGTTTTGTGTGAGAGTCCTGAGATTGAGAATGTGTTAGCCAACCAAATCCTGAACAACCTCAATCACCATGTCTAAGCTATTCATTGGGTAAATTCAACCACTACTCGAGATCAACTCTTCTCGAAGACTGACAGATACGCAGTGGCCTTGCATGGCACACCGACGATAGCGCCCTTCGGGCTAAGTTCGAAGAATTTGGTCAAGTTGAAGAAGCTGTACGTTGCCTCGATCTCGTCCTACCTACATTTGATCTGATACTTTCGTGATAGATCGTCGTCAAGGACCGCGACACTGGTCGTAGCCGTGGCTTTGGCTTCGTTCGCTATAGCCAGGACCAGGACGCCGATGCTGCTATCCAGCAGATGAACAATATCGAGTAAGTGACTCCCAAGCCTCTCGAATCTATTGCAGAGCTAAGCTTACTTGCTGCAGGTTCGATGGCCGTACTATTCGCGTTGACAAGGCTTCCGAGCGTGGCTCCGGTGGTGGAGGAGGTGGAGGAGGCTTTGGAGGAGGCCGGGGTGGCTACAACTCGTCCGGCGGAGGAGGCTATAGCGGAGGCGGAGGTGGATATAGTAAGATTCACAAAAAAACACAAATTTGCTTGTAATCTGGCTGACTATAACAGGTGGAGGCGGAGGAGGTTACGGTAATCGTGACGGTGGAGGAGGAGGCTATTCCGGAGGAGGAGGTCGCGGTGGTATGTCAAAAGCTTCACTACATTCCTTCTGTATCATCATACTGACCTTGTTCTTAGGCTACGGTGGCAGTGGTGGCCAGCACTACTCTGGAGGCGGTCAGTCCTACGGTGGTGGTGGAGGTGGCCGCTCCGGTGGAGGAGGTGGCTATGACCAGCAGCAAGGTGGAGGAGGTGGAGGCGGGTGGTAAACTCACCACCACTCTCCCCACGGCCTGCATTTGCGCACGACAATGTCAATGAACGAAATGACAGCATGACAGCAGACGAAACCGACCGACAGCAGCAATGAGGATACGATGTGCGAAAACCTTGGCTACCTATCACCACTCAATGATGGATCAACAATTGGGCTGACATCTACTGGCACAAGAGCTACCATGGATCTTTTCTCTTTTCAGACCTTGAGGTTGACTGTTAATCGCAGCAATCTATCGCAGACAGCACAGGCGCAGGCGTGGACTGGAAAATGATCATCCTTTCTTCAATTCTTAATCCCCCACCATTCAACACACCTATGCTTGCACGACTTCCTTCAGCACACGACAGCACCTCCACTAAAAGCACCTTCGGCACGGCTTCATGGACTCCGGATCATTAGGAATGCTTACAACCACGCGTCAGTCACGTCACTTGGGGCGAATGGCTTCTCCATACCTCTTTCAAGATCATCAGATAGCAGGCAACCAAAGATAGCAGGCTTCTGAAAACGCTTCAAAACCCTCTTCACGCTTTGCATTGACATGACTCAACAAGCAGTCAATATTTCTGTTTAGATAGTCTTCTCAGCCTCCTCATCAGCTTTCCCACCCTCTCCACTTCTCACCCTACCGATCTCCTTCTCCACAGCCACTCCAGCAACATCCTCACCTCTACCTAAGCTCGCGTCCTTCCCATCCCCCTTCCCCATCAACGCTCTCACCCTTCCCGCCAAATTCCTCACATGGCTATCCTTACTTCCCTCCCCCAGCCCTTCCAACGCCTCCTCAAGCATAAACAAATACTCGCTGTTCCTCCCACTCGGTCCCTCGCTCGTAGCAATCACCCTCGCCACATCATCTGGACCCTGCTTCCCGAGGAATTGTGGGTTCGAGGGGAGGCCGATGTAGACTAGGCATTTCTCTATCGGCCTCTTTCTCTTCGAGTCTTGTGAAGAAACTGGATGAAAGTTTGTGTACTGAATACTATAGCCATTGATCTCTCGTATGTCGAGGTATTCTTGGACTTCTTTTACGTGGGAGGGGGGAATGCGGTAAGCGGCTCCGTAGACGCGAGTGGGTGTTTCTGAAGGGCTTTCGGCGAGTGTTTCCCAGAAGGATCGTTCGATGAGAGTGACGACGCGGCCTTGTTGCGATTTCTTGGGTCAGTGATGCATCCCTTGAGGGGTAAGTGAGTTGCGATTGGGGCATTTTGGCGAAATGCAAGTGGTCGCAGGAAAATGATCAGCGATTGTACGTACCGGGAGACTCGGGGGTCCCGCGATGGTCTTCGCTGATTGATTTTCAGCATTAAGGATTGCCCAAGTGCTGAAGTGATGGAGGAGTGCGGACCTTGCTTGCCAGAATCGACGTACGTAGCCTGTTATATAGCCTGGGATGCGAAGATCTTGATTCTTTACGTCTCAGTGATGTGGACCTGTCGAACTTCACTGCTGAAGGAAAGTATGATGGATTAAAGGACATAGACTTTCTGCACATTTTTATCTGAAATGCATGTAAAAGACGCTGAGGACGGCAATAGTATAGGAGCATACCAAAATGAGGAGGTGGCTTCCAGATGAGGCTTCTACGAAGAGAAAAGAGTCAACCTACTTTGCTAACCCAGATCCAGGTCTCGATTTGATTGTCAGGTTATGAGAGGCTAGTTAACTTACCCATAGCCAAAGAGCCAGAACTCTTCAGTAGGCTCGGATGTGGCTGTGTCAGGCATTTTGAATATAGTGTAGTGTGTTTGTCAGGTGTTTACAAGACCCCAGAGCCTTGGCGATTTGTAGTTCCTCTCTACTCGTATTGAGAATTTCAAATCGTCTTGTGGCATTACGTCGAGTAGGCTCGTAGGATCCAGAAGGTTAGGGTTGCCTACCTGATTGGGTATGGCTTCATCTCAGCCTTGGCATCTCTCCCATTTCTTGACCTCGAAACCATTTCGTATTTCACTCTACTAATAGGTATTCGTTTGATGCCAGCTACATTACCTATCCGCGGTCTCTTCATCCACTAGCCATAATTCGGCGAGCCTCGTGACGGTTGACCGAGTCCAAATAAATAACGAGCAGCGCATCGAACGATGGGATACTATGTACCTCAGTCTGTCGATCCCAGAGCTTTTTCTTTGCTCTACATATGCCGGTACATCTTCCACATACCATACAGTTGGCTTGTTCAGGTGCTGCTTTCGTGAAAGACTTCATCTCGCAACTGACAGTCGTAGCTATTCATTACGAACTCTGTAGCACGTTTGGGAGTTGCATCATGTAAGGATTGCATCTACGCGAAAAATTCAGATGTTCTGGGGAGCCAATGGACTTCGTTGCATTCGATCCCTGCCCTTTAATACGTTGGAGAATCCTCCGAGATGTGATCATCCTTCAGGTAAAATGTATCAAGCCTTGTATTAGGCCCCTGAATCTCAGACGGATTACTCGCGTTGCTCCCATCTCAAACTCGCCTTTGACACTCATCACGCTTGCTTTGGCTGTTTTCTTGCCTTGCTTCAATCTAATATACTTCACGTTCCCACATTCGTTCCTCTGCGCGCCGCCCAATCTGCCAAAGATAAAATTTCTTTCCTATCACTTATGCCTGGCTGGACCATGCATCTTTCACTTTCTCTAGCGATCTACGCAGAGACCCAAGTCGCCAGCCTAATTATCCCCCGCGACGGCGGCCCCACAGATTCCGGCCCACCAGACCCAGGAGACTCAACCGATAACACAGATCCAGGCCTCCAAGCGGTCCCTGATACAGGCAAGCCAGACAACACTTTCAACAATGGCGTAGCCCAAGTCAACGTCAAATCCACATCCAGTTCAGACTTGGCTCCAGAGCTGTATCAACCCCGCGAGATTGATATTCCATTTGGGTGGATGTTCCATGGGGATGTTTCGATGTTTCCGCGAGGGCAGCTTAACGAGCCGACTACGACTACAGATAATGGGGGGCTAGTGTCCTAGATTCTGCGAATCAGTCGGCTTGTGGTATTCCTGATAATGCATATTCAGAAGCAAGCTGCTATTCATCCGTACTTTTCAAAATACGCAGGCCTTGATCGTGAGTCAATCTTTTCTTCGATTTTGGATAGCAATTTTCATAGAAGCTGACATCGATATCAAGACTATTACATGCAAGACGTCTGCATTTTACTCCGGCCGGAATGCCCTAATCCCTCACCAGATATGATCGTGAAAATCACCAACATCTACAGCACTGATCCCAGCGACCCGACCTACAGCGCCACCCCTTACGACATCAAGGTAGACAGGGCACTCGTACGGGTTCTTTCCGGCATCACAGCAAATGGGTCAGCAGATCCCAACCTGCAGCTTCCCGTATACCCGAAAGGGGCTAACTGGCACATTAGGAAATGCTAGACCAACGTACGTACCTTTACAACCACCCTCATCCAGCTTTGAAACTGTTCTGTTGCCACTCAAGGTCTTCCTTGAATAGTAGAGAATGGCGTTACTTCACCATTTAAGGCTCATAATTAGCCTCAATGCAAGGAAAATCGACATGGATCTCCCCTAAGAATGTGCGTAACTGTGGTAGACAAAAGGCTACTTCCCTGCCTTCGTTGGTACATAGCCTGAGCAGTTCACCGAGCACTGAGATCCATCAGGGGAGGTAGGTAGTGTCAATGAAGTGCAATTGATGTCTCGAATTGAGTAGAGTACATGAATGAATGCATTTAGAAGCGAATAACAGGAAGGAAATATCTTGATCCATCACTGTTCGCCCATAGAGATGGCTGCCTGATACATGACATGCGCCATTCGCCTCAGCTAATGATTTTCCAGTTGTGCACAGCTCGTCCTTCAACGCCGAAGCACTTCGTTGAATGCCATAGCTAGGGTAGCTCAAGTCCCACCCATAACCTCGTCACCATCACCAAACTGCTTTCTTACGCTAGCAGGCCCGTCGGTAATCCACTGCCTAAACTCCTCGTTCTCTTCGTCGAGCTTCGCGCCCTCCTTTTCTGTCATCAACGTTCCCTTCTCTCCAAACATCTTCTGAAACTTCAATTTCCGCTCCTTGCTCGCCTCATCGTAGGCTCCCAGGCCCCTCTTCCTTACGTGGTTGTTGTGCACCCACCACTCATACGTATCAGGGTCGTACTGAATGCGATAGTTGCCAGGTATAACTCTAATGATTAGAGCGTCTTCGTTCCATTGTGGGCTGCCGTACGCGTTCGTGTAGTCTTCGTCATCTGCTAGCATGGCAGGCAGGTTGCGCTTGAAAAAGGGCAAACGCATCTCCTTAATAGGGACGCCTTCGGTTGCATCGCGCATTGAGTAGGTCGAGATGTAGTAGGACCACCGGGCTTCGGCTGCGAGTTCGTCGGTTGCGTAGGTTTTGTCGTCCTTCTTGAAAATTTGGACGACAGCGGAGTTGGTAGAGCGTGTCTAGATTTTAGGGTCAGCTGCGGAACGAAAGAGAAAGGGATGCTGGAGCTGCTTACGTAGCGAATTCGGAATATGTCGCCCTCCTTGGTAAGCTTCTCAACTTGCTTGCGGTACGTCAGCTCGGCCTGATGCGTCGTCTCATCCTCCTTGCGATCCTTGTAGAAAAGATTGATGATGTCGAGGCTCTTGTCCTTGTTGTCGCTGACAAGGATCTGGAGAGCAAATCGAAGAAGCGAAGCAAGCATCTTATCGAGATTGTAGAGTTGCCAGCCGCAGTCGATATAGAAGCGACGGAGTGTCTCCTCAAACTGAGGACCGTCGATCTCACCCTTCGCAAGATCTTCGCACATAATCAGGACTTGCTGGTAGTAATTGGCAGATGGTGAAACGTCTTGGAAGAAATCGGATGGCTTTTTGTCAATCATCTTCAAGTCGTCGGCAGGCTTGTCCATTTTAGCGCGTCGAACATCCTCATGAACATGCTTCTCGTTGGCCTTGATCTTGCTCAACCTCTCATGAAGAAATTCAAACATTCTAAAGAAGCAATAGATATTCAAACTGGCGTAAAGATGGAAGTCATCGCGCTTGAAGGGAACGTTCAGATCCGCTGTCTTGTTGCCGATCGAAGGATGGCTCATCCAGCGGTGTTCGGCTTCGTCGACACGGGGTGGATTCTCAGTTGGTGTGCCTGTAGATGCTGGGGTATCCTCGTCGTTCGAGACGTCAGGCGTGTTTTCTTTGCTCTCCATTTCACTGTCATCCTTCTGGCCATGTCGACCGCGGTCAAGGACTCCACGCAAGAGATTCGATTTCCTGGTACCATTTGCGGTTCGTCGGCCTCGTCCAGCAGTTGACTCATCATTGTTGACGGCTTCTTCGTCGGCCTCTTCGTTGGATGGCGTCTCGTCGTAGATGTCGCTCATCCTAGCCTCGAATGCGTCGCGGTCGATATCGAAGAATGTAGGGATGAAGGTCTTGATGAAAGTCTCAAGTCTGCCCTTGTCGATCTCGGTGCCTTGCCATGATTCGTTGAGGTATGTCATAATGAGATGACATGCATCGTGAATGACATCCACGTCATCAAAGGAGAATTTGAACTGGTACTTTGGTACGCTATACGGGTGTAGCTGGCGTTGACGTCGCTGTTCTTCATATTTAACCTGGATCTCGGTCTGAAGAACCTTGGGCTGGAACTGGCGCTTGTCGTTGGCTTTAACGCTGAGGCCTTGATGGTCCAGACTCTTCCAGAAGATCTTGGCGGTTTGCTCGTGCCAAACCTTCTCCCACTCGCGCTGTGATCATTGTCAGTATCTTTACGGTGAGGCCTGGGGTGGGATGACTTACTTGACTGGCCTTCCACTCCTCTACCTTCTGCTTGAGCCGCCCTAAGACTACTGGCAGGACAGCGGCTGGTCGCTTGAATAATTCGTCAACGACCACGCAGCCGCGCTCCCGATCATATATCTTCTTGATGACACGCTGGTAGATAGTTTCGCTCTGTCCGCCAATCCCAAAAGGTAGCTTGTAATTGGCCTTTTCTACAGGAGACATCATTTGGAGCTGTTGCGCTATCGGCTCCATGAGCTGTATGGTTCTCTGGCATGCTTCGATGTTGACGTCGTAGTCGTGACGCTCCTCTTCGATGCGGTGCAACGCTTCTTCGTACGTGTTCTTGCGGTGGGCAATGAATCCGGAGTCCTCAGACGCCCATGTAGGATGAGATACCCACTCGTCATTGAGAACAGCTGCACACATCTCATCTCGTCCACTGCACTCTCGAAGCCGCTCTCGTTTGGGCAGCATACGATAGCTAGGGCCAAGACCACGACAGTTGCTCAATACGACTTTGTCGCCTGGTATCTTCGGCCGATTCTCGATGATCTCATCGCGACCATCGTACTCGATGAAAGTCTTGAAGAAATTCATGAGGTCGATGTTCTGACCGATGAAGGCATGAGCTTTGTGCATAAGAATGTTCTTGTCAATGATTTCTTGACTGAAAAGGTTGCAGAGTTTGAGGAATTCGTTAAAAATCTTCTTGTCCGCGACGTATTTCTTAACTCGATCGAAGAAGGCGAGGTGCTCAGCAATGCCAGTGAGTTCTTTGGTAGGCGGCAACGGCGTTGGAAGAGCAGGGACGAGTGTTGGTGAGACAGGTGGGGCCTCAGGTACTGCTGGTCGGGCCTGATCCAACTTGACACGCTGAGTGGCAACAGGTGTTAGCGCCCTATAAATATTTTGGGACACGAAAAGAAGTGCAGTACGTCGTTGTCAAATCATATGATACACATGTCAGAGCAATGGAAAAGGATGCCGCGTGAAGATGTCACGTAATAGAATGTGCAGAATGATCCCTCTGATGGGATGCATGGTGCTCCTGTGGAAGACCATAAAAGAGAGGAGGCTGGCGTGTTCCGCAAAGAGACAAGAACAAGACAACATACTTTATTAGCATTCCCTCGCCCAGCACCATTCCTACCACTTGGCCCCGCAGTGTCGATAGCCGCTGCACTACCATTCATTTGCGATCCCCCCCCGCGCGGTCGCTTCTTGTTGTCCTTCGTGGCTGAAGGAGGTGCGAAATTACCAACTGGTGGCATCTTCGCGTCAGGTCTTGGAGTCTGCACCATCGCAGTATGCGCTGAACTGCTGTAGTCACCTCGAACGTGGCTGAGCATGGCGGCGTCTTCTGCTTGTTTGGCAGCTAGCTGTTGTGCTTTGGCTTGAGCCGCAGATTCTGGTAGAAATTGCTTGAAGTCTTCCAAAAGATCTGGAGCCGAGTTGAATAGTTGCGTTACTTGTGCATATACGTCTTGAATAGGCTTTGACTCTTTCTGGTATGTTTGAAGGATTTCTAGAAATTGTTTGTAGATGTCAGGATGACTCGAGAAGCGATTCTGTCTAGTATTAGCTCCATTCTTAGTTTTGTGTTATGGAAACGAATTCACTCACTTTGATTTTGTTGACGTAGCCAATAGCATGGTTGAATTCAACAGGACCTCTTTTTTCCATCCCAATGTGGGCTCCAGAAGTTAAAGCTACATTGTTCAGTCCAGCGGCCACGATTGATAGTGGACCACCACCAGGAGAGTCTGCGGCCAAACCAGGCCTTCCTGTCGCTCCATTAATTGCGACAGCGGAGACTGCATTTGATAAATGCGATACTCCTTGTTGCTCTTGCCGATGTGCGATCAATGCTGCCTCCGTCACATCACCTTGATCATCTCTTTCGTATGGAGCTCCGCCATCTCCTTGGCCAGTGTACATGGTAAGTGGGCCATGGCGAGCGTCGTCCTCCTGTTGTGGGGTCGGCCAGTCTGCAGTAGCCTGTGCCTCTGAATCTGGATACATGGGGTTTCGCTCGATCACAGCGAGATCGTTTGGTCCTCCGTTGATCCTGTTCTGAACGCTGGGCATCTGAGATACCGTTGTCCCCATCGGAGTCGTTACTCGAATAGCGTTAGGGTCATCCCTAGTACCGCATTCGATTCTATACCCTGGAGGAAGGAATGTATTGAAGCCTTGGATGAGCACTGGATTACCGGCAAACAATGTCGAGACTCGGTCGATGACCCCCGGGGTGTCAATAGCCTGGCTCTTGAAGTCTTTCATGATGTCGAGGAACTGGTTGTACACATCAGGTGAGTGTACAAACCGAACTTTGACCTGGTCCAAGTAACTTAACGCGTCATTCAGGATCGGCTGCTGCCCCTGTGAAAGAGCCGCTGCTCCATTCGGTAGTTGAGGCGTCAAAGCGTTACTAAAGCCTAGAAGGTTCTGCTGAGGCAGAACCTGTGTCACTTGTTGAGCAAAGGGTCTTAGCGAGTTGTCGTTGGCCGCTTGTACGCCGTTGCCAAATACACTGCCAGGCCCGCTCAGAGCTCCGAGAGGAGCTTGTGATTGAGGTGGTGCGGCACCAACGGCATGCTGGTCGTTCAGGATGCCGTTGGGTCCGTGAAGTGTGGCCGGCACCCTTGATGCTATTGGCTGCTGGATTGGTATGGCGCTGGTATGAGTTTCGGGAGACGACTGGTGCTGTTCACGCTGCAGTTGATCGCGCTGTTGCTGCTCGCGTTGCTGGTGTAGTATTTGATTCTCTTGATCATACCGTTGTTGTACCAGTACGTCCTGCTGCATTACTTGCTCTCGCATTCGCTCGGCTTCGAAGTCACGCTCGTTCATTGCCGATGGAGGCGATTGTTGCTGTTGGAGCGTGGGGCCCAGGGTTGGCAAGGTGTAACCCGGGGCTTGGACAACATGTTGTTGCATCTGTGGGGGTGACTGCTGTTGCTGTTGCGTCGGTGGGCGTGCAGCTTGAAGCGACAAGGCTTGAGGTAAATTTTGAGGATTTGGGAGATGATGGCTGTTCGGCGGGTGTGAGAAGAAAGGACCTAGGTTGACCATGTTAATGTCCGCCTCCACAGCCAACAACTGGTGCTCTGGGTGCAAAAGGTATGAGTCCTACCAGTCTGGTGCATTATGGAAGGCCCGTTCATTTGTGATGGTGCGGGCTGATGCATTGATTGCGGTTGTCTTGAAGCATTTCGATTAGCAAAAAATTAAAGAAGACAAGCCATATTTTTGACTGGGGACAGTTGCGGTTGGAGTATATAGGGTATAGCAGCTTACCCAAAAGCTCCCGTCTGCCTCTGCTGCCCTTGTTCATGTTCATTGTTTGGTGGAGGTGCCCCACCTCCTGGCGCAGGTGGCCAGCCGCTGCTGTTCTGTGGGTTCATGTTAAGACTAAGGAGGGCTCCGCTGCTGGGAAGCCAAAGGATCAGTATATGTGTTTCTGACCTGGTAAAAGTCGAGACAGCAGGTACAATACTTTTACTCTTTGATCGTCGAGCCCCAAACATCCATGAAGGCAGCAAACAGGTGTCTTGACTGTGGTGAAGAAAGCTCGTGCCGGCGATTTGCGCCCTTTACGCCGCTTTGCAACGCGCTTTGATGTTCTCGCGATCGAAGGTACAGATAGTATGCTCACTCGACAAAGACAACCACTGTACAAATAGCTGCAGTTGCAGTATGTGTGTTTGCTGAAGCTGTGCGCAAAGAATATGATCCGGCCGCCGGATGGAGCGTCATTTTAAACCTTGGAACTAAAAGCTGTCAGTTCCGCGCTTAAGTACTAACCCTTTTTGGCCATGGAGTTAAGGAAAAGCATAAGGTAAGGTATGTACAATAGCACTCTGTCAATAAGTGGGCTTCTTTTCATGCTGTGTGACACTAGCTCATGTTCCCCAAACAGATAGCTACATGCACAGATATTCACACATTGTCGTATATTTTCTACGCAAGTTGCGCATCCAAAAGCGCAATGCTTTGTGTCGCTCAGAAAGCGCCTGTTTACCAAACTCGGTAGAACCCAAGTATATTGAATCAAATGGAAAGCCATAGTCGAGTGACCTAGACTCGCTTTCCGCTTCCTGCTCCATCTGAACAATATCGTTATCATGAGCGGTGCCCAGCACCTCACCCTACTCATAATCGAGACATCCATTTAAGACCCATACTTCGCCGTTCGATACCTCGTTCGCTATACTCGAGACCTCAATGTTCCCAGGTTGTACCTGCGCGTGGTCAGCATCACGCATTGCCCTCATCACAGCAAGGGTAAATACATACCACTTTGATCCCGTCTTTGCTCTCCCACCAAACCCGCCCTTCGCCCATCGACTCGACCTTCTCACCTTCCTTCCAAGGAGACACCGGTACAATATGCGCTTCCGAGAATCTCCTCAGATTCCTAGTCGCCCTGTCCTCCCCACTCTGACCCTCGTATGCGTTCGCGCCTAGCTCACTATAGTCTTTTGGGTCCTCCCACGGCTTGCGGGGCAGCTTCTGCAACGCTGCGTTTGAGGGCGCAAGTACAGTAGTATTCTGCCCCTGATCATTCAGTCGCTTAGAGATGCTATCAATATCGCGCGTGAAGCCGGCGAATATGCTGATGATGCGCTCTTTGCCTATGACGTCTGATATACTCAGGCCATCTACGCCGGTGGAGGGCGTATCGTCTGACGGAGCGTCCTTTGAAGATCCAGGCAGGATGTTTGGGATGTTCATGATTGGGTTTTGGTGTTTGGCGCCTTGAGGGGTAGGGTTCGAGGGGTTGTTGCGGAAGAAGTTAGGGAGGACGAGCTGTGTGGTGGCTGGACTGGCCAGGAGGGTGATTGTGAGAAAACAGAGAGTGGCTGTGGACTTCATGATCGTGTGGGGGTATTTATGTTGATGTGAGAGCTGTTGACCGTTAAGATGGCGCGAGTACTCGTATGACGTTTCGGGGGGCAGGACCAATGGGGTAAGGTCGCGTTAGTCGAAAAGCTAAACTGGGCAATAGCATCAGGCTAGCTATCAAAATAAGTGGCATTTGCGGGAGCTGAAGAGCGAGAGGATTTGCAGAAGAGCGGAACATTTATAATAAACGCCCAAGATGAATTATGATTGACTGCACTGGCGTCCAAAATTTCCACTTCTTCTGACATCAAGCCCGGAATCAAGCCGATTGATTACAATCCAAACTCACGAGTCATGATAGCAGCACTGGACGATACTTTGACAGGCATACAGGATTACCGAGGGGTATCATTTGCTAGGACTGCACTTGATATATGTAGAAACCCAAGTATCTACATAAAGTACATCCCAAACGGTCGTGAAGACCCTCGTAGGATCACTGCAAGATCGGTTGATTAAGATTTGAATAAGCTCTCCAGGCCCTTTCAACAGAGCCTAACGCACCATCTTCTTTCCTTTCGTTGAGCCATAGGCCGTTGCTACCGTCTTTCTTTCCCTTTCTCATTCAATGCTACCTTATGCCGTGGGGAATATCGCAAATCAGTAAGCCCAACGCCGTCAGATCCAACACAAGCGTGTCATAATGTGGGTATAGCGCGAGCCGACGAACGACATCCTATCTCTGACAAGCTTCAAGCTGACTTGGTGTAGTGGCAGTACCGGTGGTGTTGATCTCTGGAGCGCCACCACCTGGTGCGGCCCCATCAGTGCCATTATTGTTGTTCCTACGGAACGGATTGCTGGGTACGAGGGGTCCCCAGCCGCGCATTCGATGCCTCCAAGTGTTTGGTTCCTGTGTCTCAGCATGATCGATAGCAGCGGCAGCACGTTGATTTCCTGCGGGACGTAGTCGAGAAGGTCGTGCGAAGCCTCGAGAGGGGAAGCCGTATCGATCGCGCCCGTTGTTGCCATCGGTGAAACCGGTCATGAAACGACCAGGGAGTAACATTCTCGGCCTGCCGTCGCGGTGGCCCATGAAAGCATATTGAGGTGGATGTGGCATGTCCGTTCTAGCACCCGCAGGACGACGGCCGGTCTGGCGATCAGCCTCTGTAGCCGCTTCACCTTCTGGGCGTGGCTTGGGAACATAATAGTCAGCTTTGCAGAGAGGGCAGCAAGCGCGACGACTGGTAAGCCATGGGTCGAGACAGCTGGCATGGAATGCGTGACCGCATGTAAGACCGCGGACATCGTCATCGTCTTCAAGCGTATCCAAACAGATTGCACAAGCGTCACCAGGGTTTTGGAGCATTTCTGCAGGCACTGCCATCTGAATTTGGTCATCGTCATCAATGTCGTCCTCAGCATGTTCCTCTGAGGTATTCTTCGACGCGGCTCCATTGGTGTTGGTCTTTGTTAAATCATTGATTGTGTCTAACTCCGTATCGGCTGCTTGCCTTTCTTCTATTCCAGTGGTTTGCGACTCGCCATGGTTCGGTAAAATCTTAGACGCCTTCGTTGATAGTGGGCTGTCATGCTTTTCTTCCGACGGACGCTGTTCTTTTGGTGTTTCCGGCCTTGGTATGTCTTCAGATCTCCTTGCTGGTATGGCGCCTTCTGCGTTTCTCAAGCTGGCAGCTCTACTAGCAGTTGGAGCTGCAACACCGCCAGCTGTAGGTAGACCTTCTTCGGCGCGCGTAGTCGTCCAAGCCTTGTATTTCATCATTGGAAAGCGCTCATTGACCTCCTCCATCGACATCAGTTTTTTCTCCCTTCTTCGCCTATGTGTCCTGGGCAATACTGTCATGTCTATCGGCTCTCCGTTTTCGTCCTGCTGTGCCCGACGATTCCTCTGGTTGTATCTGAAGCAATATTTGACGCCGACGATGATCCTAGAATGAAAATTTAGCCAAACCTACTTCTCCTTTTGTTGATCTTAACACATCCACATACCATAGGTTAGTGAAGACCACACCGAAACCCAATGCGACGAAGAAGAGCAGGGGAGAGCTGGTCGGCCCTCCACCACCCCCACCTCCAGTCGTAGAGGTCGTTGCAGCGGGTGGGGCTGCAGCGCTAGGGGAGGGTGGTACCAAGCTGTTGATTGAAGTCGTAGTAGACATCGTTGTTGTCTGTAGGTGATCAATCGCTGTCTTTCATTGAAAAGAGGGTGAGCGTACTGAGCCTAGGAAGATGGACCTTTTTGTAGATAGAATTATGTATAGATTGTGTTACCGTCCCTGCGAGCTGGATTCGGTTGAAAACACTCCGGTCACCGTGACACAGCTCCTAGAGGCTTTGTCTCCAGCTAGATGGCTTTATCCTCCATCAAGTTTCTCCGGTGAAGTCGATATTGTAGCTGGCCACGCGATTTCAATGTGGCAAGCTGAAAGTTGATAGATGTATGGTGATGTGATGATGGTGACGCCAAACAGTCCGCAACTCAATCCCGTGTTTTCCGAGGGAACTTGTTGATCCCTGCTTTATTGCACTGACTACCGATTGACGGTAGCAAGCGACAGCTGCCAGGGGCGGTGATTAATTAAAAGATGATGATGGACTCCGAGTCGTCACCACTGTCGACTTGTCGACTTTGTTGTGGTGAACTTGCGAAGATGGGGCGGAAGGGTTGGTGGCGGGCGAAAGTGATCAAGCCCCAGGCTAGCCCGGACTGGTCGAACCAGTGAATTTAGACCAATTCAAGCGGGTGCTTTCCAACCTAACCACGGCAAGTCCCAAGCCCTTGAACTCGAGATCTGAGTTGATTTCGAAGCTTGAAAGATTCGACACCATTACAATCCTATACGCTTTGGTAGTTGGGACATTTGCGATATGATTGAAGCGAGATCTGGCAGAGATCCATGGCATCGAGCTCCGAGCTGAGGCACTCGCAAATCGCTTCTCGGAAAAAAAGGGCGGAGTTGGCGACATTTCCTGCTTTTTTTGCGGGGTGACCGCAAAATTCTTTGATTGGTTGGCTTCCATCGACAGGACGATCTTGTCCACATTTGGTCGTGTGCAACATCACACCACCAAATTATGAAGATTAGGTATCTTGTCGAGCTTCATCATACAGCATGGCTGACAGCAACGGCAAGGCCGCAAATCCGGTGGTCTTCTTCGATCTGGCTCTTGGAGGTACGTGGGCTTCTTATCTCCAGTGCATCCAACTGTTGGGATACGCCATGTCACAATGAGTTTCTAGATCTTTTTCCACTTTGGGTTCACTTTCGTAAAATGTGAAATGGATCGGAAGACTGTTTCTCCGTACGGAAGCTGTTCTCACGTCCTCCTTGATAAGGCTCCTAGATTCTTGCAAGCCTGCCTACATGAAATCAACATTGTCAATTTGATGCCGCGATATGGTCCATCGTGCGATCTGCATGACTATGACGCTCATAAACATTCCCAGGAGAGCCCCTGGGCCGTATCAAGATGGAGCTCTTCGCAGACGTGACTCCAAAGACGGCAGAAAATTTCCGTCAGCACTGTACGGGAGAAACCAAGAACGCTCAGAATCGTCCTCAAGGCTACAAAGGCAGTAAATTCCATCGAGTGGTGAGTAGATGTAAAATCCCCGAGTATCCTTTGGAGTCCCCTGACTCTTTGCAGATCAGAGACTTCATGATACAAGGTGGAGATTTCCTCAATGGCGACGGCACAGGCAGCACTTCTATCTACGGCTTGAAGGCATTCGCCGATGAGAACTTCGACTTAAAGCATGATGTAGCTGGTCTTCTTAGTATGGCTGTACGTTTTGGACTATGCTCCAGTCTCCACAGCTCGTGGCACAGGCGACCAACTAACGTTTCCGCTTTCTAGAATTCTGGTCCGAATACCAACGGCTGCCAATTCTTTATCATCACTGTGAGATCCATGTATTGGACGTTTCAATTGCGAACACTGGCTTAGTCCTAACGATTCAGGTCCCCACGCCATTCTTGAACGGCAAACACGTCGTTTTTGGTAAAGTCATCGACGGTATGGATGTTGTCCGTAAAGTGGAGAACACTCGTGTTCGAGGGGAGAGCAGGCCGGTTGCAGACATAGTGATTGCGCAGTGTGGGGAAATGTGATCGACAATGTGGTCAGGTAGAATAGAAAACCACCAATCCTTGGCGTCTGTGAGGCCGAGTCCCTAAGGTACGTAGGTGTACGTTCAAATCCTTGAGAGAATAATCTATTCGGTTGCTAATACGACTAGAGTGGACCTATGTAACGAGGCCGTATTGATAGCCTTTGGGTGATCCAATGTCTGGTTCCTTACGGATAAGCTGTTGTATTAATTACGCGACTTTGGATTTTGCCTTGCGCGTGAACATGTTTATGCCCTGGAAATGATAAAAGGTCAGGCCAATAACGAGTTAACGTCATGATGGTTGAGCGAACTAGCATTGCCCAATCAGGTCACGAACCCGAGGGTATGGTTCGCCCTCGAGATTGTGCACGTCGACGCATGGAGAAGCGGAATTTCGCTTCCCGCGCCACTGTCCCATTCCCTTGGTGTTCTGTCATATCTCTGATCAAAACGCAACTTCAGACCTCAACTCTAAGTCTTCTGAGAATGTTACTCAGATCTGTAAGCCCAATCGGCCAGAAAGGCCTTCTCCCCTTTTCTTACCGACGACTTTGTGAACAACCTGGCTTCTGTAGAAGGTATCGAGTATGGCCGTATTCACTGAGGCATGGGACACTATTTCTGCGGACTCGAAATGAGGGCTTTCACACGACTCTGTGGAGAACGGAACAATCAAGGCATGGATGCCTCAAGAATTCATGATTTGATAGCAATCTCTGACACCATTATAGAGAAACTCAGTTCAAAACATCCTCCGGAAAACAGCAAAGAACCCATCAACCCTTCGAGACCACCTCATACATGTCTGGATTCGACAAATTGAATCCCGACCAAAAATTAGTGCGGATCGCTTCGTTCAAGAGCATGATCCACGCCGATAGCCATGCTGATATGCCTATGTTGCCACCGCAAGAACGAGAGAATTGGCTAGGACGGTTGGCACGGCTGGAGCAAGAGGTTAAGGATGCGGATACTTGGTACTACAAGATGTTCAGGACCATAGCTTGGGGGCCTACGCTGTTGATTAATGGGGTGCTGTGGTTTGGTGGTGCGCTTTTTGCTGCGATTTGGCCGTTTTGAGGGGTATGGTTAATCGTGGCTGTGGAAACTGGTGAAATTGCACTTCTCATGCGTCCGCGCTCGCGCAAAATCTCTGCATTGACGCCGTTACCGGAAATGCATATCTTGATGCATACACTTTCTATTCAATCAAGCTAGGATACTCATCCCTGTCGGTATTGTCAGGCTTTGAAAACAGCTGTCCAAGGTTTTACATCAGTTTCAACGATTTATCCGGTCAAGCTAATAAAGGATTGGCCGCCAAGATTTCTATTCATTCAACCTCGCTCATAAGCAGAGGTATGTATTGAAGTCGATGTACGGATTATCAAAGTCGTCTATGACGAGGAATCTCGGGCCAGGCAGACCTCCGTCAAGGGACCAGCTTTTCTACGAACAGACAGATAAAAACTCGTATCACTCGCGACCAGGTACGACCTGTCACAGCCCGGAACTCCAAATCTTCAAAGTGGCTGTTGCGAGTAAGCGAACTGCCTGGTATTAAGGTTCATACGAGCATCGTGTGGCCGCAGAGGAGCTGTGTTCAATGACGGTATGATCGTCCAAGTATCGAGTCCAGATTCTGTGAATATCTCAGAGCCAAACCTGCTTTGCGAATGCCCGTAATGATAGACCTCCTCTAGTCCGTCAGTCTCAGCCTTGGTGCCATGGCATATCTTGGTGGAGGTGGGGCGCTCCTTCACACAAAAAGGTGGCGTTTTGGAGATCTTGAATCTCCTTTGCAAGATAGCAGCCAATGTATACAAGGAAAAGGTATCGGACGATGACTTTCATGGGCCCCGATTAAGGAGAATGACAACCGTATTCTGGGCACGAGGCGTGGAGCATCACTACTCATGCATGGATGTTCCTTAATATCATAGGTATACTGAGTGCACTGAATTTCTCCACTCAATATGATGACTAGGTCGTCCGAAAAATAGTGATATAATAGGCCAACTCGAAAGACTGTTTCTGGTGCATCAATCAATTGCCCATCCCCTCATAAATAATTCCCACCAGAGAACCTCGACCCAAAATCCTTCGCCCGATTCAACATCTCCTTCTTCTGTGCATGCCCAACCTTCATGCCTAACCCAAGATCCTTTTCCTTATCAAAAGCCCTTGTACTCGGATCATCCTCTTTCTCCTTCGGCACAGTCTTCTTATGCTCACTATACAGACTCGTATTCCGATTCTTCTCATTATACTCCCGAATCCTCCTATCCGTCTCCCTCGCCTCTTCCATCTGCCGCGCATCCTTCTTATCCTCTATGCCTAGTTGTGCCGGTTTCTTAACGCCCATTATTTCATCCTCTAATCGCTGGCGCTTTTGCTCAGGTGTCTCGGTCCATAGAGCATCGCCTTCGCTTTTGCCAGCCGGTGCTTTGGAGCCTTTCCCGGTCTGGAATTTGCGATTCTTGAGCTTAGTGGGGTCAACGCGCGCGGACCAGTCGTCTGATTTCGGAGGTACAAGCATCCATTCTTCTCGCTGGGGCTTTTTGGCTGCTTCTCGCGCTGCTGACTCTTCTTCGAGCTTGTGCTGCCGCTTGGTCTCTTCTATTTGCTTGGTTGAGCCAGGCGGCGGAGGAAGCGAGGGGCCGAAGTCGTCATCTGAGCTGTCGCTGTCTGGGTTCGGTCCTGGTACTGAGGGCGGGAGCTCCGATAGAGGGGCTGGAGGAAGTGCGGGGCCTATGACTCGGCGTGGTTTGGCATCGTCCAAGCTCGTTGAGGAGCTGCGCCGGCGCTTTGGTGGGGTGTCGTGTGCTTCGTCTTCCCGCTTGCGCTTGGCTTGGAGGTGGGGCGGTAGCTGTGGCCCAACCGTAGACATCTTGTATAAAGTGTTCCTTGTGCACACCGCGAATACTGCAATACGGGTAGGTTGTGATGGAGCTGGGTTTGCTACAAGCTTGACGTTGATGCAGGTCAACGCGGCTTGGTACTAGAAGGCGACAAAATCTGCCCCTAGCTCAGTCGAGGCTCGCCCGGGGACTGCCGCTTTAGCGAGGGAGCCGGCACCAGTGGGCGACAAAACTCATGAGCACTCTAACCCCTTTAGGCAATAGGTTCTAGGCTCACCAGGTATAGGTCGAGATTGGGCTGGATGAGGTGCGCAGCCAGATCGCTAATGTGCTCCGGCGATGTAGCATACTTTGTAGTAATGGGGGCAAAGTAATCAAGTCAAGTCAATGGTAGAAAGGCGTTTAAGACCATAAAATCCATGAAATGCTAGCCTAGAACTTATTGCCTAAAAGGGTTAGAGTGCTCATGAGTTTTGTCGCCCACTGGTGACGGCACCCCCGACCCCGGTGATATAATACCTTAACTAGATAATAAACGCTTTACGCTTATTCTTCTATTTATTAAACCTCCTACTTTTAGATATCTAGTAAATTACGCGCTCTCGTATAATTTATTTTCAATGATTTTAGAGATAGCCGCCGAGGTAAAATATAAAGGGGAGTGGTACTTCTTTATTTTCTATCTTTAATTCCCTCTTCAAATAAAGATTACGACTTTTATCTTTATTTATTACCTTTATCCCCGATTGTTTTATCTAGTACCTTACTTTACGATTATAGATTTTTATAAAATACCGGCGGAAAAGTTATAAAAGAAAATTATCGTTAATAATTAATTAATTATAAATAAAGAGTATATTAAGTAAAAAAAAATAAGAGAAAGAATATAATATATATATTATTTAGAAACTTGAAAAGATTAGAACGATATTTCAAAATATTATAAAAACTAAATATAAATATCGACTTAATCTCTTAGGAGTGAATGCCCTAAGATTCGCTCCGGGGGTCCAGCTCTAGGGACTTCAGGAAGTTAAAATAGCCAATGTCTTATCTTCTAAATAACGTCTCCAGCTACGAAAACTTTGGTACAAAAAGTTATAGAGAATTATAAGCGCTACAACAACATACGCAGAATTGATATACTGCAATTAGTACTTGAGGTTACAGGAGGGTGGGCCACTAGGGGGTTTGCGCCATTACGGGGTGAATACTTCTAGGGCTGGCCGACTGAGCGGTTTAGCCAACTGAGGGGTGAATTCTTCTACCTTATTACTTCAGCACTGCCTCAATCAGACCCTCCGAGTCAGTGCCCGCTTTCCAGAACTTCACAACTTCTAATCCGGCTTGAGTGAGCAGTTGAGTCCACTGCGTCTCGGTACGCTCCATTCCGTTCAGCAGTGCCATCATGTTGACGTCGAGGAGAGCAGGATACAACGGTGTGTCTTTAGCCGGCAGAATCCACTCGAAGATTAGCAGCTTGCTGTAGTTCGGCTTCATGGCAGCCGCGATGTTCTTCATGATGACGATGCACTCGTTGTCGGGCCAGTCGTGGAATATGTTGCGGAGGTAGTAGCCGCGCGCTCCCTTGACGGGCTGTTCCGTAAAAAAGTCGTATTTTTGTCGAACCACGGCTGGGTCAAGGCTCTTGATGTTGTCAATTGTCGGAGGGAGATCCTGTAGTATCAACTTCCCTGGAACATCTGCAAAGCTCTTGTGGAAAGCTTCGATGTCATGGCCCTCGCCTCCAGCAATGTCGATCAAGAGTACAGATTCTGGGTCTTCCTTCCTCGCGCCGTTGAGAAGGATCTCATCTACAGGGAATGTGCTGAACCAGTCCTTACGAGTCTCGAGCGAACCTGCCATAAAGGTATTGAAGTTGCTCATCATTGGTGGGTCATTGATAAGCCATTGGAACATACCATCCGAAGTGTTATGCGAATCTTGGAAAGGACCAGGGGCGCTATTGACATGCTTAAAGCCCGTCGACTCCAAGAATTTCGGAATATTAGCCAAGGAACGAGTGGCGGCCTCAAACCTGTGTGCTCCACTTAGTTACAGATGGTCCAGAGATGGTTTTACGCACATGAATTGGTAACCACTAATGAGTGGAGGAGCAGTGAGCACCTCCGATATGGGCGTCGATGTGTAGGTCTGAACGTCGGTTTCACGGAAAACACCCAAAGCTACTAGCGGTCTCATCATTCTAACTAAGTATCGTTTCTGTCAGTTTCCCAAAAGATATCTGTAGGGAATTTGTAAAGCAGGCCTACCGATTAACAGTTCATCACCACCACACGAAATGGACAGCTCCTTAGCCGTTTTCGGCTCGCCGGATTTGACCAGATCCGTAACAATGCCCATGCGGATCATTACCATCAACGCTGCTGGGGCATGTGGCTTCACAGGTCAATCAGTAATTAATGTAGACTCGACGCTAACGTGTTCTTCGCAGCAGCCTTACCGACATGATCATTCGCCAAACGGTCTCGATGGGAGCTTCTAACTCGGCCGTGGCTTTCATGGTCAACCCTAAGAGTTTCTTGCGACCTGCGTCATCCTGTGCTGATTCTGCGGAGAGAGACTGGAGATCCCTGGCTAAGGAGTCGATTTTCCGGTGAAGGTTGTTAGTAAAAGACATATTGAGCTTCTATCGTCTAAGGAAACCGATAGCAGCTTGATTGACGTTCCAAAGCGATGTGTGAATGCGATATGTTGGGGTGTGGGAAAGAGGGAGTAGAAAATTAAGGACTGGTAGTGTAGCAAACTAGTAGCCAAACGACTCGTGTGGAGCAACACTTGAGGAAGGCCCCAGGATTCAGGCAAAGCGGCGATCACAGCTGTATTTTGCGTAGACTGTTCAGTCCAATTAAGGTACGGACGGATCGGCACTGTCAGTTGACCTCGGACATCTCACCAAGTATCGGCTCAGTTCCGTTTTTGGATTTGGATCCTACATGCAATGTGGTGCCTCCTGCCAGCATATGCACACAGCTTCCAAATGTCGGTAAGAACTATGAACTCATGCCGCTAAGGGGGCCAAGGAACCATTCATGCTGAGGGGACGCCCTACCATGATGCCATGGCGAGGCTGGCCGTTACTGTTATCTACAGAGTACATTGAAGCGCTTATGGCACAGCCTATCAAGCTTATGCATCCTGCATTGCGACTTGACCCCCGTCGCCCTTGGAGCGTTGGTCGGAGCAAATCCTACTTCGACTAGCCACGGACGTCCAGTCTCCATAACTCAATGTTATTGGCTCGATTCGACAGGGTGGTGAATGGAGAGCTGAAAAAACATTAAGCAGTGCCGTACATCGGATAACGTGATGGTGCTTGAGTGTCTACGCCCCACAGGAGATCCATACCAGCTAATGACTCGAGACTTATAAACATCTCATGATGATTTCTGAACTAAGGGGCCTGCTGACAAGTAGCGAGATGGCCGAAGGATAACAGTTGGCCATTGTGCTGTGTGTTGCAACAGACCTCCCCCTTATCCCTACCCTCCCACCTCGGCTACAACTTCGGATTTCTGACCATAAATAAAGTTTTTGAATCATTAAAAACTTTGATCGGGTGATAAAATTTTCGAGGTAGATATTCAATCGCTCTCAGCCGTGTACTCCCAGCTAATGTTCGGCCTAGAGTACGAAGCAATGGCAGCACCAGCAAATATGAGTTCCCTCCCTCCCAACGTTGACAGAGGATCTGGTATCCTTATTGTCAGCTGGATCGAGGCAGTACTCGGCATATCGATGACGCTCTTGAGGTTTTATACGCGATCAAAGATCATACGTATCATTGGATGGGATGACTGGACTATGGGATTTGCCACTGTAAGCATTTTTCACCGGCAGACCTCGCACGGCTCTGACATCTAAGAAGCTTCTTGCTCTTGCCACTACGATCCTTGTTACCTTGGAAGTACACTATGGCACAGGCCGGCATACGGCATACTTATCTCCACCTGACATTGTTAATGCCGTCAAGATGATTTGGTTGACTACGCCATTCTCGACGATGAGCGCGTGCTTCGGAAAGATCTCTATTGCCTTGCTCTTGATGCGTATCATGAACAGAAATAAACCCTACGAGATTTTCCTTTGGGGTCTTATTGTGATACTCTTCGTTGTCAACCTGCTGCTCACGATCTTGACTTTCTCGCAGTGCACGCCAGTAACCTATCTGTGGGATCAATTGAATCCCGAGGTTGGTTATAAAGGTTCCTGTTGGGATCGTCACATTCAACAAAATTATGGATACTTCCAAGGGGGTTCGTTAAAGATGTACCTAAAAGGCTTCCTCGATGCTAACATATTACAGCGTTTTCTTCTCTCAGTGATCTCGTCCTAGCCCTGTTTCCCATCCTTATCATCTGGAATCTGCAGATGAAGCTCAAAATCAAGTTCGGCTTGGCTGCGATCATGGGTCTTGGGCTCATTGCTGTATTTGCATCGACTATCAAAACAGTCGAACTCAAGAACCTGGCCACCCCAGATTTCACTCACAATGCGACCGATCTGGTGTATTGGTACATAACGGAGAACTGGGTGATTGTGATCGCGGCTTGCATCCCCACCCTTGGACCGTTGTATCTAGTGTCGCTCGGTAAGGCTTCAAAGGACAGCTTCCGCCGTGGCGGCACATCCAAAGGTAGAACCTATTGGTTCAGTAGGTGGAGTATACGATCATGGTTGGACAAAGTGAGTTCTGCCCGTAGCTCGGCTTATAAGAACCGCCGCGATGGCTACTCGGTGCAGCAACGAGAGCTAGGCCACTCAGGGCACTCGATGGAACTGATGACCCGGCCCGGTAAAGATTACCATCACAGCCAGAATGGAGGTATCAGGAAGACGACGGACGTCTCGATCGTCTAGTTCATTTCCTCCCAGTCCTCGTTGCTCAATAAGTAGAGAGCGAAAGAAGCAATTGCAGCCAGATCCTGAATTTCTGGCGTACTACATGTCGACAATGGCTTGCAATATTCAGTCTCTAGATCATAGATATCTAAAATCCTAGTGACCCAGTATCGATATATTAAGCGGAATAATAGAGAATGTGGATTGCTTTCAGACCAGTGTTCTCATGCTCATGCCGCTAGGACGCCCGAGAAGACCAGGCTAAGGATGGCGTAACCGATTTTAACTTTAAGGCCTTTGTAATAGGGTGGGCGGTGTGTCAGCTGCGTATGCATCCAAGTCTAGAACCTGCTACGTCTGCGTCAGTTGTCCAACGGATCAGCCCCCCATCTTTGGAGCTATTGCGCTCATGCTAGTCGAGACCTACAGTCGTTGTCTTGTACCGTCTGGCAAGCCACACATATAACCGCCATGCCCTCAGCCTGCTGCATTCCTTGAGTTTCAGTCAGCGAGTATTCTGGTGCCTAGTCCAATACCGCCTGCCCTGTCCCATTGTCCTAACGCAATTCTAGAGTCTGCAATAGAGTCTCGAAGGCATGACGTGTGGGTTGACTATCCAAGGTTAGCATGCACGAGAAGCCACCCTTGATCAATGTTTCTTGCTGATTGGGTGGTTTGGACTACAATGGACTTCAAAAAGCAGTCTTTGATTGGGCCGATAGCTATGATAATAAGGTAAGTTCTGCTTGGTTTTCTTGCTGTTTGAGGATGCAGCTGTCTTGACGCATAAGCAGGACTGGAAAAGACTTCGTAGTAACATTGCACCCACACTAATGGTTGGTTTCCCAGGGTCCACCGCACTTGAGTTGAAATCGAAAAAGGCCTTGCTTAAACCGTTGCAGGTCGACTATACAGGAATAGGCTTGCAGAAATGGGCTGGCATGCCTGCAGACGAATATATGGCCATGGTTCAGAATCGGAGTTTCCTGGGAGACCCGTGCACGATGACACAGCATTTGGTTGGAGCGACGTACTATGAGAAGATTTCTGATACGGAGACGATCGGCCGGCATCAAATCTGTGCGGCGCACCAAGTCTACACGGCCCCAGACTTAAAAAAGGTCAAGTTCAAGGGCCACGCGCATGCAAGCAATATTCATTATTACCAGAAAATTGACCGGGTGTGGAAGCTTGCAGGTATCAAGCCAACGGTTCTGTGGAGTGAGTATGATTTTCGGAGCGTTTGGAACAGGGCCCCAGCGCGACAAGGTGGAATTACTGCCTGCCTGAAAACACTGGTGGCCACGGCTTGGAGAGTGATGACAGCGGGGTCCTCCAGCTTGGGAATTGGAAGAACATCTGAAGACAGGATTGATAGCCACTGACAGATTGCTTGGGAACTCGACCAATGATCTTGCTGACTTAATGAGGTTGAACGACATGAAATGACATGAAACGCACCTATGAGCTATCCCTTTGGTCCGGAGCTCAGGTTAAGGGGTGGGGCTGAGGCAGATAGCCCGCTTTTCACATATTCCTACGGCTCCCACTGAGGCCACCATGTTGATCAAACAGGCCTTGAGCGTATCGAGGGCTATTAACGAAAGCATGCCTTGCACCCCTTTGCTCCTTTTGCTGCGCCCCCTTTGCTCCCTTGCTGCTCCCTTGCTGCTACCTTATTGCTCCCTCATGCTATCTCCGTGCTCCCTCGGTGGTCCCTCTAAAGCGGCTATACTCCCTTCCCAAATCGAGAACGGCAATCGTCAATCCTAAGTTTGGGGTATATATAATGTATATATTGTATACACCCCGAACTTAGGACTGGGAATCCCCGTTTTCGATTGGGAAAGGGAGTAGGGCCGCTTTAGAGGGAGCACCGAGGGAGCAAGAGGGCTGATGCCTAAACCCCAGCTGCACTCGATAAAGATACCCAATCGCCAGACCTATGCAGAAAACATCACTATATCACTAGCGACGTTGGTTCATCATTCCTTCGCCGGCGGCGCAGTAAAGGAAAGCCCCCCGGGGCCTTCGAGGGGTTTCCGCGATTGGTCCTGCTGCGGCCGCGTAGAAGCTTTGGGCTGAATCCACTTCGCTGGCGCCCCTATCGTGGCAATGGCCATGACAGACAGCCTGAATGCAAGGAACAGGGGAAAGTTGAGGAATAGGACGAAATTGTGGAAGATCAGGCGGTCTAAAAGTAATGAGGGACTGGGACTTTGAAAGGCGACAAATAAAATTGGTCGAGGAGAAAATGCGTGTCGCTGAATGAGAGAGAAGGGGTTGAGTAGGAAGGTAGCCTTTGACGTATTTCAAGTCCAGATCTTAATCCGAACGTTGGTGATAGAACAGTAATGAGAAGCTGACAACTAAGCAAGCGAGCCAGGTTTATCAGAGCCAGCGAAGAGTAATTGAAGGAAAAGCAAATCCGAAGGCGTCAATAAACATAGGGGGAAGGAAGTTGAGAGTATTGAGAGAAATAAGAAGAAAAGAGCTTGAGGGAGCGACGTGGATGATACATTAGTATTTTCTGTCATCGCCGCTTTTCCTTGAAACTCTGCGCCTGAATCTTAACCAGGCCGTTACCTTACGTAGTAACGAACCGCTCACCTGGATGTGAAATCGTAGCACCTAACTAACCCAAGCTTAGTAGTGGCCACCCGAGTGTCGCGACTAGCCGAGTGACGCCTGGTTTTACCGCAAAATCCAAGTATTCTAGTGATTACGGTAGTGTGGTAATACTACTACGTTCTAGTTAATTCGAACTTATTTGGATAAGAAAGGATAAGGATTCTGATTTCTTTCTTATTTACCTTACTAGCAGGTTTAATAATAAGAATTACGAAAAGTACGAAAAGTAATAGTTTTTTAATATAGCCTATTTTTAAATTAATTTATAGAATTAATACTAATAAAAAGATTGCGGTAGTTATCGATATATATATAAAGTTAATAGTATATATATAGATTATATATTTAGATTTTTAGAAAGATATAAAATAAATCCTAGTTAGTTTTTTATCCCGTTATTAACGTACTTTATAATTAAATTTCGACGAAAATACCTTAATACTACTTTAATAGAGATTATTTAACAACGAGGGCCTAATATTTATTTATATTTTTTAGAGGTATAAAAAATACTTAATTCCTAATGTCATTTAGATTTTTAAACCCTAATCAGTATATAGTCGTCCACAGTAGCTGTTTGTTTACAGATTCATGATTTCCCGCGATACTCGGCTGGTCGCGACACTCGGGTGGCCACTACTAAGCTTGGCTTAGTTAGGTGTTACGATTAATGGTTTCTGATAAGAAAATAACAATGAGGCAGCAGCTCAGCCACGTTCAAGGGGGCGCACCCAGGCTCACGCGACGCTCACCCGAGAATAAAGCGGCGCTCACCCTATCCTCGAAGAGGGGTGAGATCGGGGCAGATTTCTGTCACCTTGGCAAATTCGCCGCAGACTCAGCCCTAAGAACGAACATCGAGGACGAATGCTGTTGCTTTCTGAAACAGCTTCATTGTCCGTCGCAGAGCTGAATGACAGGGTCGCTAACCTTGTAGTGAATCTATCTGATATTTCGCACTTTTCCCCGCCTGTATACTGCTCTACGAAGCCAGAAAATGCTTGGCAAGCTCCAATGATAGCCATTGGAGACATGAAGGCTACGCGGCTCCGATGAGCGCTGCAAAAGATGAGGCCGAAAATGGTCGTCTAGATCTTAGCAGCGAGGATGAAAGCGTGGAAGAGAAGCCTGTGAAGATCGACGAGAGCGCGGAAGCAAAAGAAGATGATCTACCCACACCAAGACTGGGGAAGCCTAATGGAATTAGAGGGGAGGACGATAGCCTGACTATCCAGAAGACCAGTTTCCGAAGCAGCGAGAAGCAGGCAGAGGAGTTAGGGAGTGAGATTCTAGGTTCTAGACAGGCTTCTCGTCAGGAATTGGAGAGACCATCAAGTGCTGATGGGTCTATCTCAATACCTGACGACACGCCGTCTGCGCCAGGTTCGGTAGCCTCATCTTCGCCGGGCAGGGGTGTCCGCCTGTCCAGCTATGGACGAAGCCCGACACCCTCTCTACGCCCTTTCGATCGCCGGTTTCGAGCACGGATTTCTTCATCACCTTTCAACTCTCCTCGAGCCTCTTCGCCAGCTTTCCTCAACATACATTCCCGCTCTTCCTCTGTCAATCATGCGATACCGGATATTGGAGGAACAGAAGCACCTCAGGCGCCGTGGGAGGTCGTGCGATGGACGAAACTCCGGAAAATGACCGGCGAAGCTTTGTCCGAGGCTGGGAAGCGTAGTTTTGGTCGGCCTACATGCATTACCATTGCTGCATCGATCGCGTTGGGTACCTCGAAGGGCATCATATTGATGTTCGACTACAACCAAAATCTCAAGTCAATCATTGGTCCAGGAACCAAGGCAGTAGAATCTGGATCCGTCACGTCGATCAGCATCTCTGCAGACCACTCCACCATAGCTGGCGGACATGCATCTGGCAGTATATTCACATGGGAAGTTGCGAAACCTGCAAAGCCATTCCTCCACATACCACCGATTGACAGAAGTCGGACACCGAACGCAGACGGGCATGTCTTGGATGTTGCCATCCTGCATCTAGGCTTCCTAGGAATGAGACATACAGCACTAGCATCTGCTGACGACAAAGGGATGGCCTTCTCTCACCTGGCTACTAGAGGCATGGGATTAGTAGCGCGGTCTGTCAAGACAACTCGAATACTTGGACGCTATCCGGATAAGACCACGGCTATTGTTCAGCAGAAGAAGCCGAGCTCCGTATTATCCTTCTCACCCTTGCCACTGGGCAACGCTGCACATGCAGCTGACTCTATGGGATTGGTTGCAATGCTCACGCCATACCTTCTGGTTGTTGTTTCCACAACCCCAATTGCACAGACTCAATACAAGACTCCTCGGCCAAAGGAGGTCGCCGCTCATGGCGCTATGACGGGCGCATTGGCGTGGTTTCCAAGTGTAAAACTCAAAGCAAAAGACTCAGAATCCTCTGGAGACGTATCCAGAGTCAACTTAGCTTATTGCTGGTCAAACGTTCTTACAGTCCTCGAGATTGTTGAAGTAGAACCCTCCGGGAATGATACAAAAGATGAGCCTCCAAATCTCCAATTCAAGCCGCGAAGTAGATGGAAGGCCGACGAGGCTATAATTGGCGTGCAGTGGCTACGCCGTTCTGTACTCGCAATCTTGACCATTACGCAACAGCTGGTCATTCTGGAGGACGTCTCGATGACTGTGACTGATTCGTCAGATTTGATTCAAAAACATATCTATCATGCAGATCTATTCTCTCCGCAACTGACTCAGCTTGTCGATCAGTTGGAAGATGAAGAGGTCGCTGCGATGCATGGCGTTGTTGCGGATGCATTCTATATGAGCTTCAGAGCCTACAAAGGACGGTTGTTCCTTCTTGGATACAATGAGATATCTTTTGGAACTCTTTCCAACTGGGCCGACCGGCTGCTGGCGCTAATGGAAGAAGGCAACTACATAGGGGCGATCCAATTGGCAACTTCCTACCACAGCGGCGAAGCCAACAAAGTTGCAGTGGGTCTTCCTGAGGACGACACCTTGAGACACAGATTAGTCCTGGAAAAACTTACGGAAATGATGTTAGCATCGCTCAAGTATGCATTCGGGAAGAGCGACCAGGCGCACGAAAGACTTGGAGATCGGCAACAGCTGGAAGAGCTTGCGAGGGCTTGTATTACGGCTTGCATTAGTATTGAAGATAACGAATTCCTCTTTGATGATGTCTACCCCTGGTACCAAGACGCAAAGGTGCAACGCATGTTCATTGAGAGTCTCGAGCCCTACATTGTCGACGACCAGATCACTGACATACCTCCGATCGTGATCAAAGATTTAGTCGGCCATTACACTGCACGAGGTCTCAATACGCGCCTTGAAGAGATGATCTGCCATCTTGACTCTCGGACAATGGACATTGATCAGATCACCACGCTGTGCAAGAAAAATCATCTCTACGATGCCCTCCTTTATGTCTGGAACCAAGCGCTTGGCGATTATACCTCCATCCTCAGCGACCTACTGGGCTTGGCCGAACATCATTATAATTCCGAGTCGGATCTCGACCCTTCCATACAGGAATCGGAGCTTGCCAGTGCTTCGAAAATCTTCCCTTACATGTCCTATACACTTACAGGTCGCATCTACCCAAACGCCAAGCAAATGCCAGACGATGCTGCGGCTCTGGCAAAAGCCGAGATCTACTCTTTCCTCTTCTCTGGCAGTAGTAGGGAAGGACAGCTGGATAATCAAAGAAGTCCACGCTCACCCAAGGCTCGTTCAAACGTTAGTTTTCCGAACCTGAGAAGAATTCTCAACTTCGACGCTCCAAGTTTCCTCAGTGTGCTCAACGAAGCCTTCGAGGACAGCTTCTTGAACGGCCCTCAAGACCGTATGGTCGATGAAGAACCAGGAAAATTGACAGAGGAGCAGAAATTCGGTCTCTCGGTCAACAGGCAATGGATTGTTAGCATCCTACTCGAAGTGATGACGCCTCCAAATTACGAGTCCGATGATATGATCTACCTTGATATGTTCATAGCACGCAACCTTCCTAAATTCCCACAGTTCATCTTACTTCCGGGCCATGTGCTCCACCGGGTGCTCGTTGGCCTCTGCCAGTATCCAAGCGAAGAGGTAGCAGATGACTGTCAGCTCAGTGTCGAGTACCTCCTCTCGATGTATCAACCGCCAGATATCGCATCACTGATAACCCTGATCGCGAAAGCTCGCTTCTACCGAGTACTGAAGTCGATCTATAAAGCCGAGAAGCGATACTCTGAGCTTCTGAAGACATGTTTCGATGATTACCAAGATCCGGATGCTATTTTCGAGTGTATTGGCGACTGTCTAAGGCCTGGCGCTGGTTTGAACGAACTACAGATCAGCGAAGTGCGATCCGTGATTGTTGATCATGCCGACGATCTAGTGGCGACTGATGTGACAAAAGCTGCCTCCACGATCGATGACTACGCTCCTGACCTTCATAGTCTTCTGCTAGGAACGCTAGATGAGGACGAGGCTGTCCAATTCAAATACTTGCAAATCGTGCTTGAGCCGCCCACGCCGAGAGGGGAGACTGAAGGACCAAGATCTTCACAACGTGCTTTTGTTGAGCGATATGTGCGACTTCTGTGTGATTATAATCCGTCTCACGTGAGCGACTACGTTGACCAGCTCAAGGCTGGTGATCTGCGGTTGGAAGAAGTTCTTCCGGCACTAGAAAGCAGCAGTATCGTTGACGCCGCGGTTGTACTTCTGGCACGAGAAGGAAAGGTCCGCGAAGGCATCGATCGTTTGACTCACCATCTCAGCACCTTGGAGTCGATTCTGCTTGGTCTTCTGGACGGTGCCAATGAAAGCCCGGATGTTGCAAATACAGCCGAAGCTAGTCGCGACCTCATCTGCACCATCCAGAAATATGCACGAGTAGGCGTATGGCTTTGCCAGAGACAAAGTAAAGCTGCACAGCAAGGTAAATCGAGTATATCCCAAGCTGAAAGCACGAAATCACTCAACGATACGCTTTCCGAAGACGAAGAGCTCTGGCTTGACCTCATCGATTCTGTGGTTGCGGTGGCAAAAAATGGCACTGTGGTAATCGAAAGGCATGAGCGACATGTATCGTCCAACGAAGATGACACTTTACAAAGAACTTCGAGCTCTATAAAACTGGGTTCATCTAAGATGATTACAGATCTCCGTACCATTGTCCAGGAAACATTTACTGCTCTCCTCGCCACCACAAATGCTCCACATAGTAAAGATGCACGACGCACAGACGTCTCATTCTTGCGGATCCTCCGAGCTTTCCTCAATCGCGCCTCATTATCTTCCCCGTCCGTATCAAATTTGCGAGCTGTCCTAGCCGCCATCTTCTCAGCGTACTCTTACGAAGAGTCTCTCCTGTCTCTAGCAAATCGTTTGCTGGACAAAGATCTCTTTGTGCACGTAACAGAAGCAGACACCCTGCGCAGACGAGGCTGGAGACCCCTAGGTCAAGTCTGCGAGGGATGTGGCAAGCGATTATGGGGACCGGGTGCTGGTGGCTATATATGGGATGCTTGGCAGCACAATAACGAAGAGCGAGAAAATCGGGAAGGAGACCATGCTAGTGCAACAGCATCCAGGTCCTCATCTAAATCAAGGGAGGGCACCGGCAAAGGGAAAGCCGTGACGAGGGATGAGCAGATGGCAAGTTCGGAGCATGATCCCGAAAGTGGTAAAGGCAAAGTTGCAAGGCAGGAGGAGACGGGTCCCGTGGTGATCTTCTCTTGCAGGCATATGTTTCATCGCGCTTGTTTGAAGAAGACGCAAGATTCGGGAAATGAGCATGAAAATAAGGGGGACGGCCCAGACCTAGTATGTCCGTTATGTACATGAGCGTTGGTGCTGCATACGTTTGTACAATACATGAACCCTGTCCTATCCTTGGCGGAGGCTTGTCATTTGCATTTCGGGCGCTTTGGGACACATACAAGGGTGGTCTATTGGAGCAAGATGGATATGACTGATCTAGGTACGCTTTCAAACAATTTATATATCAGGCCTTGTGCAGCCGTCACTGCCGATACATGCCGATTTTTGATTCCTCGGCGATAGAGAGATGCTATCGTGAGCGCTCACACACCCCAGACATGGATCTTGATCGCTTAGGATGCATTTCTACACAGCAAGGCCTGGACTTTGACCCGAGCCTGCCTTTCCGAACCGATCTTAGTCAGGGGCAACATCAATCTTATTCACGATCCCATCTTGAAGGGTTCTCTCGAATACCGGCTTTCTTTGCCATCTGTGCTATCGCATACGTGAGAGGCGAGAAAATTGAAACATCTGGATTTGACGTTGCTGATTGGTTGATTTCAAAGGCAAAGGGCACGCTAAGATCACGTCATCACGGACACCAACGCTTGGCTTGACCACATCTTGACAACGCCATCTCAGTGGCTGCAATTGAGATGAACTAATGACCACCGTCTCGCTGCTAGGTCGCTGCCGTCCCCCAAAGTCTCCGCTCGATTCCTTCACCAGGATCAGGATCTTTCTAGACGCCCGCTTCAACCCATTACCCCCTACCCCCCTAGACCGCGCGCAAACACTGAGATCCATTCATGCTGCATCTCAGGGGCTGGCTCATAGCATTTGATCTTGCTTTTACTGTCTCCACCACTTGCCTTGAATCTCAATTCAGCGAATCATGGCAGGTAGTATTACTATTCCTACAAAGACAGATCGACGAGGATGTCAAGCACACACACTCTCCCCCTGAATCACCTCGTCTCGTCTCTGTACAGCCAATATGTTTATATTCGCGCACTCTCCGTATTCTCAGCATTCACCGATTTTTTCTTCTCATCTGGTCTTGCGTCTGCTGCCTCGTCCATCGCATTTTTCTTCTCCACACTCCTTTACGGCAGCATATAGTCATTCCTTAAAATCAATATGCATCTCTCAACCCTTGTTTTTGGCGGTGGACTGGTATCTCTCGCCCTAGCCAGCTACGGCATTCAAGATGATTACAGCGGAACCAATTTCCTCAACATGTTCACCTTCGACACTGAAGACGACCCCACTCACGGCTACGTAAATTACGTCGACGCCAACACCGCCCAACAGAACAATTTCACAAGCGTTGAAAACGGCATCGTCACCATCCGCTCTGATTCCACATCCGTAGCCAGCGGACGCGGTCGCAACAGCGTCCGTCTGACAAGCAAGGCCCAATACACTCACGGCCTGGTAGTCCTGGACCTGCAACACATGCCCGGCAGCGCCTGCGGTATCTGGCCCGCTTTCTGGATGACCGGCCCCTCCTGGCCAAACAGTGGCGAAATCGATATCATAGAGGGTGTCAGCTACCAATCTGAAAACGCCATGACAATGCACACTAGCTCTGGTTGCTCGATGGTCAATAAAGACTGTAAAGGCAATACCGGCTGCGGTGTCGTGACCGGCGGTTCTGCATCTTACGGCGATGGTTTCAATAACGCTAATGGCGGCGTGTATGCTATGGAATGGACTAGTGACGCGATTAATATCTGGTTCTTCGGCCGGAATAGTGTTCCGAATGGTGCTACTGGCGATGCTCCAGACCCAACTACCTGGGGCAACCCGATTGCATCGTTCCAGGGGGGGAATGGGTGTAATATCGATCAGCATTTCCAGAACAACAATATTGTCTTCGATACTACCTTCTGTGGTGATTGGGCTGGTCAAGTGTGGTCTCAAGACGCAACTTGCTCATCTAAAGCTGCTACGTGCCAGGATTACGTCGCCAACAATCCCGCGGCGTTCACGCAGGCCTACTGGACTATTAACAGCCTAAAGGTCTATAGCCAAGGAGCTGGCAGTGCATCTGTTCCCTCACCGACGCCTGCGCCAGCACCAAGCCCAAGGGCTGTCGTCTCGGTCGTCCCAATAAATCCGCCTGCGTCTGAACCGACTACTTCGCCCGCCCCGGCGCCCTCACCATCAACGACCACCGCCGCTGCTCCCTCCTCCGAACCAACAAGCACGCTCGCCGGCGCACCCCCACCATCCCCAACATCCACATCCGCCCCACCCGAATACACAGGCAATGTAGGCATTGGCAGCTCCACACCCGATGGACCACTTGGCGCAAACCCGGTGACAGGCAGCCAAGGCCTTTCCGTTGGCCCCAACGGCCAGGTCGTGGAGAACCCGATCACAGCCAGGGGCGTCAAGGCCGACAGCGTAAAGCTGAGTATTGGGAGTGATGGGCTGATCGAAGAGACTCCCCTTGAGGCGAGAGATGTAAAGGCCGACAACGAGACTGAGGTCGAAGGGCCGTTTACGAACAAGAGGGTTGTTGCTGGTGGGGCTGAGGAGATGCATGTCAAGAGGGGGAAGGTGATGAGGCATTTGAGGAGGCATCAGATGGATTTTGGGGTTAGGATGCATAAGCACTGATGCGCTGGCTTTCCTCAGATGGTCGACTACAGGCTGGTACTGGAAAGACCGATTTACATTCTGATTTCGCCTAATGTTCGTTTCTGGTTGGATACTTGAGGGTTTCTCTTGGTTGTATATAACCCCGTTGGCAGCCTCCGAGCTGTCCGAATACTTTCACAGAATAGACATTTATATATACGCTTTTCTACGCCAAAAAGGCTTCTTATTGATGACTGCTAGCTTCAGCGTTTTAGGAGTTGTTCCAGAGACCGCTTTCTAATGCTTTTCCATCTCGGACATGCCAAGAAATGCCACGATCTGACTTTTACGCGCCGTTAGAGCCGTTGCTTTGATGCTCACCCTGCAAATTCTCGATCACGATGGCACTCGCTCCACCGCCACCATTGCAGATCCCAGCACATCCAAGCTTACCCTTCTTCTCCCTCAACACGCCTAGAAGGGTTGTGACGATTCTCGCTCCGCTACATCCAAGTGGGTGACCTAATGCAACGGCACCGCCATGTAAATTCACTTTCTCCTCGCTCAATCCCAACAATTTCAAGTTCGCGAGCGCGACAACGCTGAATGCTTCGTTGATCTCAAAGGCATCAACATCGCCGATAGCGACGTGGGCGTGCTTCAAGGCCTTCGGGATCGCTAGCGAAGGAGCGGTAGTGAACTTCGAAGGCGCCTGAGCTGCGTCGCCCCATCCCAGGATCTTCGCCAGTGGAGTGAGATTATGCGATTTCATGAATTCTTCTGATACGAGGAGGATAGCTGAAGCACCGTCCGAGAGGGGTGAGGCATTCGGCGCTGTGACAGTACCAGAGCCATTGGTAATGAAGGCTGGCTTCATTGACTTGAGCTTCTCGACATTTAGCGGCATTTCTGGCTTCTCGTCCTTTGAAACCAGGGTCGCTGGCTTGCCTCTTGGACCCGGGACGGAGACAGGTGCAATCTCTGGTGCGAACAGGCCTGAGTTGGACGCATGCTGCGCTTTCTGTATCGAACGAATCGCGTAGTCGTCCTGCGCTGCTCTATCGAAACCATGATCACTAGCGCACTCTTCAGCTTGCAGGCCCATATGTTCATCCGAATAAGCATCTGTAAGCCCGTCTTTCGCCAATCCATCCACGAGGGTGGCATTGCCGTATTTCGAGCCCTGGCGCAGGGTTGGTAGGTAGTGAGGGACATTGGACATTGATTCCGTGCCGCCTGCTATGACGGCGGAGACGTTGCCGGTCATGATCGTTTGGGCGCCGAGAACGATCGCTTTGAGGGAGGAGGCGCAAACTTTGTTGACGGTTGTGCAAACGATTGAGTTGGGGAGGTGGGCGCCGAGGGCGCATTGGCGGGCTGGGTTTTGGCCGAGACTGGGTCATGTTAAACGTTGTTCGTTAAGACGGGCTTTGGGACGTTTAGAAAGACGGTACTTGGGGACATACTTGGCGGAGAGAACATTGCCAAAGAAGACTTCGTCAATGTCTTCAGGTTTCACGTTGGGCACTCGTTCCAAGGCAGCTGTAGGAATTTAGTGTAGCTCCATTCATGCTGGGGCAGGCTGGCATACATTGGATAGCATGAGAGCCCAACTGGATTGCGGTTTTGCTCGCAAGCGCCCTGGTATGATGTTGAGCGGAGTCTTGCTGCGAAATCTTGATGTACTACCCTTGGAATTGGCCAATTGGAGTTCTGACAGCGGAGACGATATACACTGGAGGCATTGGAGGGGGAGCCATATTGATATTTTGTAACGAGGAGTGGAAGGAGACAAGTAAAAGCAGAAGATAGGGGGGTATACTGCAGAAGTCGTAACGCTCGTCAATGCTCGATGGTTAGCGTATCTACGAGTTATTATTTTCTCCGAGTTCAAGCGGGAGCTAATGAATTGGATTAAGCCCGACATTTTTAGCCGCATATTGATTTTGACTCGCCGATTTGAGAAACTCGAAGTCACAGCTCATTGACCACCACAATCTGTGGATCTGTGGTCGCTGACAAGATGGATGACCTATACGATGAGTTAGCACATGCGCAATGCCCTAGCCCAAGGGAACTGCTAACACCCGTTCTTAGGTTCGGAAATTTCATCGGCGAGGCAGAAGAGTCCGAGGAAGAATCGCAAGATGGCGCAAACGGAGACGCTTACTTTTTCGAAGACGAGGCAGAGGGAAATGGAGTGCCTAATGACCAAGCTCTCATGGAGATCGACGAAGATGGACCATCGAACGCTGTCGTCCTGCACGAGGACAAGCAATATTACCCTACCGCCCAACAGGTCTACGGTCCAGGCGTTGAGACTATGGTCCAGGAGGAAGATACCCAACCGCTTTCGCAGCCAATCATTGCGCCGGTCATACAGAAGAAGTTCACAGTACAAGAAACCGACCTACCGCCCGTCCATTTCGCACGTGACTTCATGACGGACATGATGAATTTTCCAGAACAGATCAGGAATATTGCATTTGCGGGCCATTTGCATCATGGTAAGACGGCTTTGATGGATATGTTGGTGATGCAGACACACGATATTAGCGATCGTTTGGAGAAGAGGACCGGCAGGAAACAGGACGAGCAGCTCAGGTACACAGACGTTCATATTCTGGAGCGGGCAAGAGGGTTGTCGATCAAAGCTGCCCCAATGAGTTTGATACTGCAGGGCACGCGTGGGAAATCGCATTTATTCAATATGTTGGATACGCCAGGCCATGTCAACTTTGTAGACGAAGTGGCCGCGTCTCTACGGCTTGTTGATGGGGTCGTCCTTTTAGTTGATGTCGTGGAAGGCGTCCAGATCAATACCGAGCAGATCATCAAATATGCCGTGCTTGAAGATCTTCCTTTGACGCTAGTAGTCAACAAGATGGACCGCTTGATACTTGAGCTGAAGCTACCACCTATGGACGCGTACTTCAAATTGAAGCATGTCATAGAAGAAGTCAATACCGTTATCGAGAACACAAGACCTGGCCAAGGAGAAAAGAGGCGACTGAGCCCTGAAAAAGGCAATGTTGCTTTCGCTTGCAGTAGCATGGGATGGATCTTCACGCTGTCTTCGTTTGCAAAGATGTATGCCGAAATCTACCCAGATGTCAATGCCAAGGATTTCAGTGTGCGATTGTGGGGCGATATTTTCTTCAACCCAAAGAGGAGATCGTTTACTCGGAAAGGTACAGAGGAGCAATCTAAGCGAACTTTCGTCAAATTCGTCCTAGAGCCAATATACAAATTGTACTCACATACGATAAGCGAAGCGCCAGAGGATTTGAAAGAAACACTGGCAACTCTTGGGATTACACTGAAACCATCGCAGTACAAGACTGATGCGAGAGTCCTACTGAAAACAGTATGCGAGCAATTCTTTGGTGCAGCTGAAGGCTTTGTCGACATGGTGGTCGAGCATGTGCCATCACCAGCAGAAGGAGCACAGAAGAAACTCGATCGTTATTACACTGGACCTACAGATACTAAGACCGCGGCGGCTATTGCGAATTGCGACCAAGATGGGCCACTAGTGGTCCAGATCACCAAGCTTTTCAATACAACTGATGCTTCAAGCTTTTACTCGTTTGGCAGAGTCATGAGTGGTATTGCGAAAGCAGGGCAGCAGGTTCGAGTCTTGGGCGAGGGTTACACCATTGATGACGAGGAAGACATGACAATCTCGACAATCTCGAATACGTGGATTGCTGAGTCGAGGTACAATATTCCCACAAGCGGTGTCCCAGCCGGTAATTGGGTGCTGCTGAGTGGTATCGATAATTCCATTGTCAAGACAGCGACATTGGTCCCTCCTAGCCTTCCGGATGATGAGGACGCCTATATTTTCAAGCCTGTTAAGCATTTCACTGAGTCTGTATTCAAAGTTGCAGTTGAGCCAATCAACCCTTCGGAGCTTCCTAAGATGCTCGACGGCTTGAGGAAGGTCAACAAGAGCTATCCTTTGATCGCTACTAAGGTCGAAGAATCAGGCGAGCACGTCATTCTCGGGACAGGTGAACTATACATGGACTGTGTTCTTCACGATCTACGAAGGCTCTACTCGGAAATGGAGCTCAAGGTCTCTGATCCCGTCACGCGATTCTGTGAAACTGTGGTGGAGACATCTGCCATCATGTGCTATGCCATCACACCTAACAAGAAGAACAAAATCACAATGGTCGCCGAACCTCTTGACGATGGTATCGCTGAGGATATCGAGAGCGGCAAAGTCAATATCAAAGATCCAATCCGTAAAGTCGGCCAATTCTTCGAGGAAAAATACGAATGGGACAAGCTAGCTTCACGAAGCATCTGGGCTTTCGGGCCAGACGAAATGGGGCCTAATATATTTCAAGATGATACTCTTCCTTCACAAGTAGACAAAAAATTGGTCAATACTGTCCGCGACACTCTCCGCCAAGGTTTCAGCTGGGGTACCCGAGAAGGCCCTCTTTGCGAAGAACCAATACGCAACACCAAATTCAAGCTCAGCGACATCTCGCTGGCTGCCGATTCGATCTCTCGCGGCGGTGGCCAAATTATCCCGACCACCCGTCGTGCTCTATACTCCTCCTTCCTGACGGCCTCTCCCCGCCTCCTCGAACCACTCTACACAGTTTCCATGACCGGTCCTGCCGATTCTGTCACGTCTCTTTACACAGTCCTCTCTCGGCGAAGAGGACACGTCTTATCAGACGGACCCATAGCCGGCACCCCACTTTACGGCGTCAGGGGTCTAGTACCCGTGATTGACAGTTTTGGCTTCGAAACCGATGTAAGAATTCATACCCAAGGGCAGGCTATGGTGAGTTTGGTGTTTGATCGATGGAGCGTCGTTCCTGGAGACCCTCTCGATAAGGAGGTCAAGACGAGGCCGCTCGAGATGGCGAGTGCTATGGCAACGGCTAGAGATTTCGTGCTGAAGACTAGGCGGCGGAAGGGGCTGAGTGAGGATGTCAGTGTTGGGAAGTTCTTGGAGCCCGAGCTGTGGAAGTCGTTGAAAGAAGGTGGAGTGCTGGACGGGTAGAAGAGCTGGATCTATCAGAATGAGCAATTCGAAAGAGACTCGCGTCTATCGAGAACCCGAGGCTTTGCAATGATTATTGATCTTCTACTTGCTCATCACGTTCTTCTGCCCCTCAAACACCTCTGTCTCCATGTTTTTCTATTAAGCGCCCAGTATGCTCTGCAAAAGCGTACTATCCATCGAGCCCGACGTCAGAATTGCCACAAATGAGCTATTACTCAGCAGCGAAGGCGCAATAGTGCGATCAATACCGAGCGGGAACTCCCAGGTCATATACTTATTCATCAACCAATCATACGGGGCACCATCCTCCCACATACAAAGCGATAATGCCGGGCTTCCTTGGCTGTCTACGCGCTGATCAGTAAAACTACGTGCTGCATCAACTGTATCCCTTATGATTTACTGATTAAAACAGCCGCCCCACCTTGGTTGATCGCGAGACATATAGGGGCCATCCTCGACGCAGCGGTGAAGATATCGAATTAAGAAGTAGCGCTATAATCTACTATGATAGATTGGTGCCTCTTCTAACTCAAAAGTGCTATATCACACGTCCCTGCCTTGTCCGATCAGTCCACAAACCCAAACTCAGAGCAAACCCTCTCTCATTGCACGCTCAGTGTCAAGACAAAAGACCTCCAAGCTTACTATGAGACCACCATTTCGTAACTTGCATGAGATCTTGCGCGTATCCTGGAGGACGAGGATCAGCAAATTGCAGCCAATCTACTTGCGATGGCGCTGTACGCATCTGCTGTTCCACAAATAACCGGACGGTTTTGTCTTGTGGGAGGTTGGAGAAAGCGCCGTAGAAGGCGCCGCAGTATGGAGATGCCTTGGCGGAGGATATGAGAGCTAGGATCGGGAGGAAGAAGAGTTGGAGGCATTTTGTATGCGATGATATTGAGAAAGCAGCTTCTGTGATCGACTTATGTGATGGCTCATGCCGTTAGATTTTCCAAGACGCGAATTCTTGAAAGAGAGACGAAATGCGAGGGCTGTGCTTGATGCGGGGAAGAGGGAGGCTGAGTGATGGTGACACTCCATTGGCACAAAGCCGACACGACGAAAGACGAAACCTCCTAGCCGAACATACAGTCGCGAATATGGGTCAAACATAGTATTTAGTCTCAACCCTACCTTTGCACACCCTTGCCGCATCCAGATCTTTACTTAGTCAAGACCAGTCCAACGTCCATTACTCTTAAGAGACCATTTCGACCGTGTCCAACAAATCACCCTCTGTTTCGCTGAAATCAGTAGTCATCTATCTCTGGTTCCTCTCCTACCCTTTCGTCAGCTCAACATTCTGCCATAGCGGGTCTAAAGTACCCCCAACGTTCCAGACTACGAAAACCCTCTAGGCTTGATCCTGTACGCCCTATCACCTCCTTTGTATCGTCTATAGCAGCAACGCTATATCTTCTCTGAACCGCAGTTCCTGCAGCTGCCGTTCAATGCTGTTGATAATGTGTATCGACACAGTGCAATTATTCAATTGCCTAAAATCTATAAGTATAGTAAGTAGCTTCCATAATAGCTGGGCTTTGGGCAAACTGGGAGCAAATAGACCGATCTTTGTTGCGAGTTGGAGGAGGGTTATTGACCAGCTGTTGCGCCTAAGGATGTGCCTGGTTGGTAGGACGCCGCAAGGAGGGTATACTCCATTTCAATGTATGTTCCCCTGTCAACAGATTTTGGGATGTAGTGAGATGAAGAGGGAGATCCTGACGTTTTGGACTGTGCTTAGTGAGTGTGGGTGTGTGGGAGCTGAGGCGGCGGGCTTGTATATGTATATAAGTGATTCGCCGTTTGCGTTTCTTGATACGAATGGTTATATGAGCTTCTGTCGGACTATTTGGCCCGTCGCTTCGGAGAACGAGTATTTTGCCTCCTTGGGCAATGGAACATCGGAGACTCTGTTTGTTGTTAGTGACTCGTCTGGGCCGGTCAACACGACGGTGGCAGGCAATTATATACTTCCCGAATAGTCTCAAGACAGTGATCCGAGAACAAGGAATATTCCAGCAAGCGCAAGGAGTGCTTGCACAATCCCGGTTTGTTATAGCTATAGAACAAGGCAAAGAGGCCGCAGCAGCTGGCGAAGCGGTAGCTGGAGGAATCGGATGATGCGAGGGAGATCAGGTAGAGGGATGGGAAGTTGTTGTTAGATGCTGCTATTGGCCAGGAAGATGGTGAGGCTGGGATGAGATCTCAGCAAGGGTTTTTCCGATTGGGCTTTGCTGATGATGTTGGCTTTATAATGGCACATTCCTGATTATGCTGTTGCGAGCTAACATCATAGGCGTCTTTTTCTTCTTAGCAGCGATAGCGCAGCTTCCACAGTCGCTAGTGCCAGCAGGCGTGACTCTAGCTATGTCGTCCCCGTTTAGCAGGGTTCAGGACAATCTTGTTCCATCTTCATCTCCAATACAGGTCTTCAATAGATGGACCAACACATCACTAAACACGTCTAACACGATTTTAGTCCATTGCGACGCGATAATGCTTGGCCAGGGTCTGAACAAGCGAGACTGCTTGGAGGCAATAGCATCTGCTCCCCCCGTCACCAGTCCTCCCCACAAGCTGCTCAGCTTTGGGAATCGGTATGTAGGTCATTTCGACATTGTGCTTCCAAGACGGTATCTGAGTAAGAACGGTCTCTGCGCGGTTCAGCCAAGGCTTGTACGAGGAGCGATAGAAGCGCATTTGACGCCCATCGACGCTGACCGGGGGGCCACTACTGTAACCGGGGGGCCACTACTGTAGTAGACTCGTGCGTGGATGGCCAGGTCTCGACCGGTGGTATTGCTGGTCGGATTGGTGAGCTATAATGGCCTAATGCAAATTTAGCTTGTTGATGCTTATTGATATAGGGGGAGACAACAAGCTTACAGTGTCGGTGTTTGCACTCGATCCCAAAGTACGTTGTGAGGGGACGTTGGGCGGGCCGGGAATCATAGAGTCATGTAACAACCTTTAGATACGATGCCTGCTTCTATGGCATCGCTTTCGCTTTGGACTCGAAGGTAGTTCACCCGCACTCGATGTCCGAGTCCCGTACGGACTTTCTCCAGGTAGGCACCTATCTTAGATAGCAACATTAGCAGCTAACGAAGGATATGATAGAAAATCGATGCATCATGATAATCACGGCTCTTTCAGGAATGCCTCGTGCGGAGCAATCCAGCTGGTATGAATTGTGGGGCGCAGAGGTGGCGATTAATGCAATGTGCATCGGAGCTGCCACGCAGGGAGCTTCGCATGGTATAGGATTAGAGGGCAGACTATCCATTGAAATAGGCGATGTACTAGTAGGTGACAATGTAACGGCGACTGCATGACGGTCGTTCATTCGCTTGACGGTAGGAGCGGGTGCTGTGAGTCCCACCTCAAGTATTTCGGACGACGTTTTACAATTTTGAGGACCGGTAAGGGTTCTGGTCCTGAAAACTAGACCACAGACCTCCACAAGGACGGAAGGCGATATTTTGAACATTCAACGCTTTATTCGGAAGAGCTGCTTTGGTCTCGCTCCATATCTCTATTTCGCTTTCTTCATTCCCTTTTTCAACCTCTTAGCTTCCTTGTCCCCAATCTCCTCACGATATACATCCTCTGCGGACTCTCCTTTCCGTTTCTTGTCAGAGTTTGAAGATTTTACGCTCACAGTCAGATCTTTGGCGCCACCTTTCGCCTGAGCTCGCTTTACCTGCTTCTCGGCTTCTTCCCAGCCGGAACCTCCAGTCTCGATCTCATACTTGTCCAGTGGCAGGGCATCGATCAGAGCTCGTTGCTTCTCTTTCAATTCCTTGTCTATTTCTTCGCCCCCCTCCTTCAACTCTTCGTCGAGATTGCTTTGAAGAGGTGCGAATCTCTGCGTATGCTCTTCGTCCACGCCATCTTCCGCCGGAGCATCGGCTTGCGGCATTGCATCTACCACCGCTCCCTCGACTAGTCTCCTGAAACAAGTAGATACTTTTCGGACGATCTTCACAAACATTGCTAAGAGCTGGCTGGTGGGTAACCCTAGCTCTTTCTCAACATCTTCGAGCACTTTTCGTTGCAGGCCTATGGCGAGTAGGATACTCGACTGTACACCAGTAAGGCTCACTGATGGCTTCAGCCTGCCTGCAAAGTAGAGATGTGCGATCGGCGGTATCATGTCCAGAATTACGTGATAGTCAAGCATGTTGTTAGCGTAAGAATCCAGACGCTTGAGATCGAAAGGGGAGAAGGAGGCGTCGAGGTCTGCTTTGGTGAGGGGGGAAGGGGTGAACGAGGGGTCGAGTTTTGCGCCTGCGTTGGCCGATTCGATTATCGACAGGGCGAGAACAGAGGGGAAGGCGCGAAATTGGTAGGAAAGTAGAGAGAGAAAGCGCTTATGGAAGTCGCGGGAGAAGGCACCTAGCCAAGCGTTGTCGGTGTTGCCGCTGTCATTTGTAAGTGTTCGTATCATGACACAAGAGTGCTCGCCTGTGAGTTCGTTCGCTGTTTGGCGAAGGTAAACGGGGGCGAAGGATGCGCGTTTCCAAAATTTATGAAGACGCGGAGTAAGACCAAAGGAGACCCCTAGATAGTCTAGAGCCTGAGGGCGTCGTTCCGAGAGTCGGGAGAACAGCGGTGGCATGCTACTGATATCGCGTACTTTGATGTTGTCGGATTGTAGGGTGGAAGATTCGAGCTCAGCGTCTGTGACGCGAACGATGGAGTCGGCTTGCGTGGGTTCGGCTTCCGAGAGATTGGCACATTTGCCTTCGTAGCAATCCGTGAGGAGGCTAATAGCACGACTGCCGTAGCCCATGTTGGTGTATTCTGGGTTCGTCGCAATGCGTACTATTCGAGCTCCCGAGAGGCCTGCAAACTCTTCGTCCTGGAATTGTTGGCTTACGAGCCATGGGATCATGTCTCCGCCCGCTCGCTGACCGCGGCTGAGGCTGCTCAGCAGGCTTTGCTTGCTAATTTGGCCCTCCAGTGCAATCTGGATCACGCAAAGTGGCTCTGGTAGTCGGGTGCTGTCATCCTGGACGGGTGGGACGAGAACGAACAGTTGATGTGCCGGCGCATCGCTCATCAATTGCAGATCATTCGGCGAGTTCTTGTAATGGCTTGCGACGTATAAAGCAATCATCTGTTGAAGGAAATTTTCGGAGACAGGGTGAAAAGAAAAGAGGGTATCTCTGTTGACATGTAGAAGCTCGCATTTAGACGGGTGAGGACAACCTCGCGCATTATTCTTGGAGCTGGGTAAAGCAGCATCCAAGCAGAGGACTTTGTTTAGCCACTTCTCAACGGAGTCACCCTGAGCATAACGTATGGGCTCTGTGAGAGTGATTTCTCGCAGCGATCGCCCTCTCGTAGGTGCATTGTCTCCGTTCGTGGTCGTCTTGCCACTTGATCGATCAGCTATCTCCGCATCAGCTGCACCGTTGAGCTTTACGCGACCACATGACTGGTCCCGTAGCTGCTGTATCAGCTTCAATGAAAGAGATCTGCCGGTGCCCTCATAGCCGTTGATAGTTGAGGCCATAAAGATAAGGTATGGACCCATCAACTTTCTGACCAGTGGGAGCGGGATGGCTGCAGCCTCGTCTATGACTACGAGCTCTGCTTGGCCTAAAGTGTAGGCGTCTTGCGGTTGAATGTATTGTATCGTCTGTCTATGCTGCCGATGAACATTCACTCGTACAATCGCCTTGTTGAAGTCTGGATTTGTTGATTGGATGATGGTATAATCAACGTGATCCAGGTAGTTGAGCGCATCAAAGCCCTTGAAAACGAATTCGAACAAAGTTTTCAAATTTTCAGGGCTAGGAGATGTTATGAAGATATTGCTATATCCATGTGCTATAGCAGCTGCAATTGCGACCCCAAGAGCTGCAGACTTCCCTCTACCTCTTGCCGCCGTCAGTGTGACAGTACTTCTCAAGGTTTTTTCTGCAATTGCGTCTACAAAAGTCAGGAGCGCTTTCGCTTGATCAACTGTTTTTGCAATTTTGACCAAGGAGCCCACGGGCTGTGTGTCGACCAGACTCTCTTTGATGCCATCCAGCTCTCTCCTGGCCTTTGTCTTTCTCTCGTCCTCTGGATCTGGAGGAGGGAGAGGCTTGACATTCTTCCCTCCAGAGATTGGGAGGACGTTTAGTTCATCGTCTATAATCAGACATGAGTCGCAGCTACCCAGGGACAGGACAAAGCGCTCGTTAAAGCGAGCAACAACGTCGTTGTGTGCTTCAGTACGATATCTCGAGTGAACGTCCATCGACAGTGTATACAGCTGCTTCAAACTTTTCATTCCCTTTAACAGCAGGAGAACCATTCCCCCACCTTCCACGGTTTCGATTGTTCTCGCCAACAGATTGGGTGTGATGGCCTCGAAGTCCTGAAGTATGCACATACCAAAGGTATTCCCTAGAATTTTCTCCGTCTCTTTATAGTAAACATATCTTATATTATGTAGCGTTAGGAAGAGTTCGAACGGATCTTCTGTGTTGGGTTCTCGAATTCCACGCTTGATTTCTTTTTTTATCTTGGTCTCTCGCTTCTTGCGATGACTCGTAAATCCTAAGAGATCTTTCTTGTATGCCCATAGAACCGATTTGTTTTGTTTGATGTCCACACTGGACATGATGTAGTGCAGGTGGACAATGACATCTTTGGCTCGGTCTCCCACCACGACTATGAAGCTGCGTTTCTTCTCCTGTGGGCGTGCTCTGTAAGTAAGTGCCGACTACCTGCGTGTAATTGAAGGTTTGGCTTACCTGAACACAATTGCGTATCAGAGCAGGTATCCGCGAGTCTCTGAGAGCAAGTCAACATTAGATCGGGTCTTTTGATCGACGAGAATGGAGGTGTGTGGACATACACCGCTTTTCGGGGCATCGTTGCAGGTCTATAGCTTCACAAATGTCACATAATGAGGAGTGTACGGAAGGAAGGGGTAGCCGACCGTAAGAGCGACCTGCAGACTAGCAGTATAGAGGGAATCGAGTTGCGCACTGAAAATTATATTGCTGGCTGCTGGATGGGGAAAGGTTCGGGGAAACTTAGCTGGGGTTCCGTTTTTACCGCTTGTGCCAAGATGCCAAGTTTGCCAAGCACTAAACAACTTGAAATCAGGAGCGCTTATCGTTATTGACGAGCAGAAGAAGCATTGTAAAGCAGTATCGCTGGAGGAGAGAATCTCCCTTAGCCAGCTCAATGCTGAGCAAGGCTTCACTACTATCCCATGGGTCAGCCCTACCTATCCTTCTCATGACCCGACAGGTCTCCTGGACTCAGCTAACCTACCATTAGCGTCCTTTTCTTTACTGCTTCTTTCGCATCTATATCATATGGCAGCACTCCAATTCTAGGTAAAAGAAAATTCCTTCGAATCTTTCTTGTGGTCTAGCGCTAATGATCTCTAGGCCGGCCCATTCAGTCTTCAATCTTCATTCTTTTCTTGTCAGGTCTAAGCATCTTGATATTTCGCAACGTGATACCCCAACTGTTTTCTGCTGCTTCAGCCTCCTCTTTACTGCCGTTACAAGATTTTGGCCCGTCTAGTGCACTGAAAGACTCGAAAGACCCATCGTCTGAGCAATGGAGTGCCGCTCAGAGCTTTCTACCTCGCAGCAGGTGGCTAGTCATCGTTTCCATGGCCATTGCCCTGTCCTTGCGCGTTGGGCTTCTCCATCTGATCATTGATGACCGACAATGCAAGGTATCGAGCGTCGAGGTGAGCACCCTTATAAAGTGTTTACGATCCACTGCTGAAATTCTGCAAGAGCTATTTGCCATTACTCTTGACCATCTACGACTACTGGTACATCCAGCGTAGGAGAGGAGCACTAGAGAACGCATCGAGCAATCATGGTGTGGTCCCTAGCAAGGCTGGTAGTTACGTCTTGCCAGCGCTCTGTCTCTGCGCCGCGGGTGTGCTTCAAACCTCCCTGATGGCGAGTCCGAGGTCTACGTTCATCTGTCCGATATCCTCTTCTGTGCGCACCACGATACCACTGCTCCAGATTGCGGGCGTCTTGATAGATTGTTACATCCTAATAACCCTTGTGACTATAATCAAAGCATCAACAACGGATACGACCTCCCAGAATGGAATTGCGGTTGTCCTGAGCTCCATATGTCTGGTACTACAATACCTGCTGATTCCTCCTGCAGCTTCAAAACGCTGATCGGCCTAGGTTTCTGCAGTGGTCTTATTTGTTGGCGGCGTTTTGGCACTCATCAGTAACACAGTCTATTGGGTGGAGTTGTTCGATATTGGCTGGTCGTACTCTGGCACTATAATGTTACAGTCAGTGGTCTTTACAGTAACGGTGCTTGCCGCGCTTTATGTGGTAATGGTAGTCCTTCTCTGGTTTCGCTGTTGCGCTGATTTGGTCTAGTCGTTGAATCATGGCCTCCGGCATTTGGCAATGTTCGTGCTGTGCATATGCATTCATTCGACAGGGCTTGGTTATGCTTTCATGGACAGGAGAACGTTGCCAACTATTCCTCGGATACCAATGGTGATATTTCTTGGCCTTTTCCTCCTGGGAGCCATACTATGGCTGCATGGCCCATCAGGAGCCAGAATACACGTATCGTCGCAGCGTCAAGCCTTGCAGGCACCCTCTTGGATGTACGCTACGCTGATACTGCTGATTATCTTCCTTGGCTGGTTCCATACCTCGTACAATATGGAAGTCCTTGATTCGCATCCCATCGAGACGTTCATGAATGAAGCCTCAGAGCGATCTAAAGCTTGGATGGATCAGGCTTCAAAAAGCGAAAGCCTTGAAGAGAGCGTCGAAGAGTACCGACGCCGTTATGAGCGCCATCCGCCCCCAGGATTTGACGCATGGTACCGCTACGCGACCACAAGATCATCCATTGTCATCGACGATTACGATACCATAGTCGAAGATTTGAGACCGTTCTGGGGCATCTCCCCTGCTGAAATCCGCTTACTAAGTCGACAGGTTGTCTCTGACCCGTTTAACGAAGTCTCCGAACTCGTGGTCCGCAATGGACATGCAGAATTGGGTCCCAACTTCTTGCCTACCCATCGCTGGATGCTTGATGGGATTCTGGATTTGATCAAAGATTTCTCGAAGTGGCTACCTGACATGGATCTAGCTTTTAACCTGAATGACGAACCCAGGGTAGCTGTCCCATATCGCGCTCTTCAAATGCTCCGCAATGCAGGCTCAGGCGACCATGTCAGCAACATTGTGCGAGATCGTTGGACCGCGAACCGAGCAACGACTTGGCAATGGCCAGATGACACGTTCTCCACCAGATTGTTCGAGGATCACTCACGCACAAACACCTTCTCTGCGGGGACTGTCTCTTGCCCACCTAGTTCTCCCGCACAGCAACTTCATTCCTGGGATTCTAGCTCGCTCTGCACCTCCTGCGTCGCTCCCCACTCCTTCAGCGTTTTCCTTGGCAACTGGACCGTCTCAGCTTCGCCCTGCCATCAGCCCGACCTTCGCAACCTCCACGGGTTCTACCTAAGCCCAGCTGCTTTCAAGCCCTCTCAAAAGCTTCTCCCGATTTTTTCTCAGAGCAAAGTCGAAGGCTACGCCGACATCCTCTACCCATCCCCCTGGAACTACATCGACAAAATCAAATACGACCCTAACGAAACCACACACCCTGATCCCCCCTTCTCCTCAAAAGAATCCACCCTCTTCTGGCGTGGCGCAACTTCCGAAGGCGTCTCCCGCCATGGCACCTGGAAAGGCATGACGCGCCAACGGCTCGTCCACCTCGCTAACAACCTAACCCTCGACGCCCAATCCCCCACTCTCCCCATCCTCCTCCCCCACCCCGCCCTCTCCGGAAAATTCAGCTATCACCACCTCACCACCAACCCAATAGCCGCCCTCAACCTCTCGCTCAACATTTCTATCGTCAACGGCATCGCCCGCGCCTGGGACAACGACGGTGCAGCCCAAGACGCCGAATTCGGTTTCGCGCCCCCCACCGACTTCCAAGACCATTGGCAATACCGTTACCTCATGGACGTCGACGGCGCCGGCTTCAGCGGTCGTTTCCTCCCTTTCCTCCAATCGCGCTCCCTGCCTTTCCGCGCCGGCATCTTTAGGGCGTGGTGGGACGGACGTTTGACTGCGTGGAGGCATTTTGTCCCGGTCGATGTGAGGTTGCATGGGTTGTTCTCTACGTTAATTTATTTCATGGGAGCGGCTAGTCCGGTGGGGACGGTGGAAGGGATCATGAAGGAGAATCTGGGGGCGGGGGAGGAAATTGCGGAGGCGGGGAGAGTGTGGGCTCAGAAGGTACTGAGGAAGGAGGATATGGAGATTTATATGTTTAGATTGCTTTTGGAGTGGGGGCGGTTGACGGATGATAGCAGGGATGAGATTGGGTTTGGGATGTGATGTATGATACGGAGAGGGAGTTTCGAACTTCATTAGGCTGATATTGTTAACTCATGTGCTTCTATTCGGCTACATCGATATGAGCATTTGAGACGCTCATCTGTTGTCGTTCTTGCCTGAATTTGGTTCAAATGAGCCCTGCCTTGTTGCAAGCCCTCCGGATTAGTCGAGAACCTGTGGTACGTTTAACCTGATCTGGAAGTCTAGGATCTCGAGGTTAAACTTTTCGTGTTGCGTTTTTTCAGCATTGGTGGGCGAACGAAACAGGCGCACATTGGCATAACGTATTTTATGTTCAGGTGCCCTTCTAAAATCATGTATTTCCGAGATTCTCCAATCCTCTAACCGCCGTACCCTCACCCACAACCATTTGTTCACCCCCGAGCCCATTGGACCCCTGGTCCTCAGCCTCAGCGCTCAATTTCTCATAGTTCTCGCCCGCCTCCTTCAGCAATCGTTGAATCTCCTCTTCCCTCTCCCTGATCATCACCTCCTCCCTCTGAATCTCTTCCATCCTCTTCCTTTTAACCCTCAACTGCAACTGCTTCGCCTCCAATTGCCCCCTCAACCTCTCCAAGCACCCATTGAGTGTAGGTAACGGAGTGATCCTTGGCGGCGTCTTCGGTCGTCGCGGCCTCACGCCTTCCTCTGCCTTCTTCAAGCCATCCATACCCTTCCTCGTCTGCGCAGCTTCGTACGCCGTCATTCTTTCCTTTTCGCTATCATCGTCCGAGTCTTCCGAGCTATTACCACCTTCAGCCTCATTAATCATCTCCCGCATCTCAGCCTCATGCCTGCGTTTCTGCTCGCGCTCCGCTTTCTTGCCTAGCGCTATTCGCCCGTCTGAGACGAAATCGTCAAATCCTTCCGCTATGTCTTCCTCATCGCGGACGAGGCGCGTTTCTTCGTCTTTGGACGGTTTGGATTGCACGTAGGGGAGCAAGGGGCCCTCGCCATCTAAGCCTTCGTCCAGTTCTTTCTGAACGTCGTCGTCGTCAAGGCTCACGAAGTCTTGCTCTTTCGCTAGGCGGGCTCGCCGTTCTTTCTTTTCGCGTATCTCGGCATTAGTGGGGATCGCGGAGTTGGAGTCGTAGGCGCTGAGGTCTGAGCCAAATTTAGCTGCTAGGTCGAGCTCCTTTCCGGCTTCATCATCGCTGTTGGGTTGGGTGCACAGGTCCTTGGGTGTAGCAGGTGTAGAGGTTTTCAGCTCATTTAAGTGATCTACACTATAGCTTGGACGGTCGTCTGTTTGCTGAAGAGGAGTACGTTCCGAGGAGATGCTGGCAGATAAAGTTTTTCGAAGAGCGTTCTTCTCAACAACTTGGCGACTAAGGTTCGATTTCTTGGGCGTAAAGACCGAAGGTGCTCCATTGCCATCATCTTCAGTCATAGAAGTACCGCCAGGACCAAAGGACATGCGCAGAGAAGAGCGCTTCTTCGTTTTACTAGATCCACGAGATGTGATAGTGGGACGTATGACACTAGGGCTACTTTCTGAGTAGGCTGTCAGCCTAGTCGTTCGAGTATACATGTCAGAAACTTACGCTGTATTCAAGGGGGTGTAATCACGTACCTTGTTCCTGGCTACCCAGTCCTGGACGCGTAATTGGACCGTCCTCATCTTCGTCCTGGCCGATCCTGCGGGCCTGGCGCTTTGCGCCAAAGGAGGATCTCATATTTGCGGATGATAAGGAGTCATTATTGATGACTTGGTTGAGAAAAGAGTACTCGGCTTGGAAGGAGCCCGGGTCACGACCCTCGAATTTGGAGAGGATACTATTAAGCGAAGTTAGAAAGTCCGAATATCAATAGGTCAACTAGCGCGATTCAGCCCTATCAATGCCGCTTGCGACACCAAAAGCTTCTAAAGATTGAAACACGAAGTCAAACTAAACAACGGCTCGATCAACATGCCTCAAGCTCAGCCGGAGCTGAAGAAGGTACCTCCTCACCATAAAGTACCTCCCCATCCCCTTCCACTGCTAATCGAAGACTCATGTGAATAGTACCTCGACAAGCGGCTCTTCGTGCAACTGAACGGAAGCCGAAAGGTCATTGGAGTACTGCGCGGTTACGATGTACGCTTCTCCAATTCCCTAGCAACAATACTTGCAAAGGGGCGAGTCTTGTCAGCGTAAAAGCAGAGCTCTGACCTATGTGCCCGTGAACAGGTCTTCCTGAACATTGTCCTCGATGAAGCAGTGGAGGAGAAAGCCGGAGGAGAGAAAGTAAGGATCGGGATGGTGGTACGAAGTCTCGCGATTGATAGGAGAATGCAGCAGTGGCTAACTGGTGGGATGCGATCTAGGTCATAAGAGGCAACTCCGTGGTGATGTTGGAGGTAAGTCAGAGTCGTTGTGGCAGATATTGCTTGATGAGATTTTGCGCTGACTGTACACAGGCTCTAGAACGTATTGGCGGTGATCGGGATAGGGGATAGCATCTCTACGAGCGAGAAGGGAAGCCAAGTCTAATTTACCGGTGACGGATACCCCTGAAGGAGAGGCATACTATGGAGCAGGCATCAGGTCAAAGAATTGGACCTATTGAGCTTACGCATCCAACGATCCATAGGGTTGGAGCGCGTTTCAGACTGCGAGAAAATTCCGGTATTGCGCTAAGTCACTTAACGAGTGTATCTCCAATATCACACCCATGCCTATCGACTGGACCCAAACATTTGCTCCACGCTGCATGGCTCTCGTTGTTGATATGTATCTCTGGACTCGACTTTTCTCCCTGCCCAGCAACACTGTCTGCAGCCTCCACGGTCTCCTGTGTTGCCGCAAGTAGATAACAGAAGGCCGAAATGCTCTTCGTCGTTGTGGCGATGGTCTACGATTGCTCTTTAGCTCCTCATACGACGCCCCGTCATTCCGCAGTCCGACCAATCACACCGCAGGAGTTTCACATCCCTCTAGCATCTTCCTCAGCACTCCCATCAGTGTTCCATTTTCAAGTGCTGCGGCCACCCTTTCCTTGTCCCCCAATTGCCGGTTGACTTCATCAGCAGTACTGTGCGTACCTTCCTTTATTCGTACATCGACTCTAAACCTTGGTGGAAGTGCTTGCTCAAGGCGCACACGTACGCCGAGACCGATAACGGTGGCGAGAGAGCAGTGCGTTATCGTGGGGGTGATTAGGACAGTGAGGGTAGTGAGGGGCGATGCTGCACCTTTCTCTGGAAAAGTGGGATTAAGGTGTATGTCTGGTAGATTGACGACCGAGAGAGAGCCGAGCGTTAGAGGATGTTCTGGGTCAGTGATCTGCGCAATGAGATCTGGACATGTTAGTTGGGGGCGTGAAGGTCATGAACATATCACTGGATCGATCTCGAGCAAGAAAGTAGTCCGGACTGTGGAGAGCTAGTAGGGATGGCAAGTGATAAATGCGGGGAAGATGGTCTGATCCTACCGTATATCTCCTGCTCGTCGATAGGCTCGATCCCCTCTTCGTCGTCATCCGAGACATCTGAATCAGATGAATGAGGCGCAAATGGATCTGGAAGATAGGCCGAGGAAGGGACGGTGCTGGCGAAGAGACCTTTGGGGGTCTTCGATAGCGAGTGACGATCACCCTGCCGTCGACGGCTGGGTAGGTCTGAAGCGTTTCGTATTGTAGGATTGGCGTTGAGTATCTCCGACATGGTGTTGATAGCTGTAAATCCGGTGGCCAAATCTGTATGCACTTGTCTTACTGTCGATGATCTCGCATGTGATGTCGAATAAATCTGCTGCGCTTGAAAGAAAGAGATGTTGATGACAAAAATAACTTTGATACTGGGCCGAGGGACGGAGAACGGAGAGAGTGATTTAGCGTCTCGCTTAAGATTGCGAATTGAATCTGGCGTACCTTAGTGGCTGGGCGTGAGGCCCGATTACCGTAACTATATAGTATTTTTAGAGTCAATATCTTAAACCGTAATCCTTATTTATTTATACCTATAGACTATTTTATTAGTAACACGTCTAGATAATTCATACGCCTATGTAATTTAAATATGTATATCGATCACCGTAATTTTAAAGTAAAACCGTAGTTTTTTAATAACGTATTACGATTGAAAAATATTTAGCTCTATCTACGTTTATATTATAAAACGTGTCGTATTAAAGAGACGATTAATATAGAAAACGTTTATACCGTATAACGTGTCGCTCTTGAGGGATATATATATTTATAGATACTTTTCTTACGACCCGTGTTATAGTATAGGAATATTTATTTTCATATTCGTTTATTAAATAGAACGTACTATAGTTAAGAAATTATATTTATCGTAAATACGTATTATTACCTAGAACGGCCTATTTACGTTAAGCGCCGTAAGTACTAGAGAAAGACCTATAATCTACTACTAAATATTTAATACTATTATTACTATCATTACTACCTAAAGATATTACGGGTTCTAGGGTATTAGTAGAAGACGATTACACACTTTATTTATAATAATATATAATTTCGAGACGTTAATACTAGGAAGACCGACGATGACTTCTTCGTTTAAAAAACGGAATATATTAATATTTAAAACTATATCTCTTTTACATTACGGTAACACTAGAGTAAATTTAATAAATAAATACGGTATTAATAAAGTATAAATAAAGAGGCCTTCGATACGCCCGGCCCTATTATTATATAAATATACGAAGTTACTTATCGTAAATATAGTACGACGTTCCGAGATATTATATTTAATATTAGTTTATTTATAAACTACTATAACTAGGTTATTACCTCGAAGTAAACGATACTTTTTTATACTATTATAAATTAAGGGACCCGAAATATATAATATTTTAAAGATTATAATCCTTCGTAAATACTACCCTAAACTATAATTTAAATAAAGTAATTATAAAGATATTATTTATTAGGTATATTAGAATATATATAACCTCGTTATAATATTTCGCTATAAAATATCTAGTTACGATAATATAAGTGTAAATATTATCGGGTTAAATCTCCTAATTATCTTTATTATCGTTATTATTCTCTTATTTTATTAATAATAACCGGAGTACTTTTTATTCCGCCGATAAGAGTAACGAATTAAATAGAGTTAAGTAGATATAGTAAAGATTCTTTAATAACTTTATAATCTACGGCTCTTTATCCTTAAAAGTATTTAATAAAATAAAATATATACTTTATTATAGATTCTTATAACTAAGAAATAGTTTCTTAATATTATAGTAGTTAGTTTAATAGATAATCTTTTTAAAGAATCTATAATAAAGACTAGTTAACGAATATATATTATAGTAACTTTACTCTCGTAGTAAGGGTACTTACTAACCTATATTTATTTTTATTAATAAGAATATTCACGTTACTAGGTATTACGTACTCTTTTATAGTCGCTTTATAATATAGCGTAGTATATATATTTAGTCGAGACTAGTCGTTTTTAAACTCTATCGTCTTTTAAGAGAGCCTTATTTACGGTTTATTACTCTCGATTAATAATAAAACTAGACCTACTAATCTTCTTTAAATAGGAGTCGTAGACCGAGATTTTAAATTAATATTTACGATAGAAACCGTAAAGTTAAATAGTTACTAGAAATACTATCTAACTATCTTTATTTATTATATAAAAGAATCTCTTTCTATTAAATTATCTATTATTAATAGGGATATTAATTTTATAATAAACGTAAATATTCTAGTAATTAGTTTAGTTATAGTAAAGTCTAATAGATTTAAATTAATATATACTCGGATTATATTTAGAAAGAAAGGCTATATATATTTCTCTTTAAATTAATATCGAAGTAGCCCGGGTACTATAATAATCTATCGAGTATACTCTAATAAATTATAACTTTTTAAATAATAAAGCGGAGATTAAAGGCGCCCGAAACCTAACGCGAATAATTATATTCGTATTACGGTAGTATAAGTTTTGGATCTAGTTAGACTTAGAATAATCTCTATAAGTAATTAATAGAGTAATTTATATATACCGGTATATTCTAAATAAACTAGATTACTCGAGCGGGTAGAAATTATATCTAGAGTTAAAGATATCTTGAATAAACTAGACTTCTTAACTATTAGACCCTATTTATTTATATATTCTTCTCTCTTTACTTTAGTGCGTATCGAATTTATCTTATCTCGTTACTATATCGCGTGTATATAAAAGTAGCCTTAGCGAATAATATCGAAATTAAAGTCTCCGCGGGTACCTATAAAAATAATATAGAATCGATAATCTTTATTTACTCTTTAGGTCTTAAAGCTAGTATTATTTTATTATTATAATATATCGCCGAGGAAATAAAATAGGAAGGCGATAACCCGAGTAAATTATAATAATATATTATCGGGTTATAGTAACTCTAACACGGCCCCTCGATCGAAATATTTTAAATCTTATAATGTATTAATAATATTATTAAAGTTACTATCGTAGGGTCCAAATATTAATAGGAAAATATTTAAACGATATATATAATCGTAAAAGAGTAAATTAACGAGCTAGAGGTAGAAACCTATTAAATTTCGGTATATATTTTAATAGAGACCGAAACTATCGATAAAGAATATAAAAGGAAGAGAAAGATATTTATTACCTATTATATAATTAATATCTTTACGAAAATATTCGCGATTAAAGATTTAAAGCTCGAGTTCCGCTCGAAGGGGTACTAAATAATAAAATGAATAAAAAATTCCCTAAATATTAACGAAGTATCTTACTACGAGGGACGCTATATCTATAATATATTATAATAACGGGATCGTAGGTTATTAGTCGTTAAAGGTATAATTTAAAATAATATTTTTATAGTAGCGAATAATCCGAGCTTCTTTAACGAAAGAAAATAATTCGAGTAATATTACTTTATTTCGTTAATAGTAGCGAAGTTTATGAAAATTCCTAGGAATCTCCGAGTATCGAAGTACGTATTATATCTTGATTTTTAATTTACTACGTTCCTCTAGTAAAGTAATAAAGTCTCGAAAGTTAAAATCTATATTAACGATATATTTAAGGTATTCGGTTATAAAGTTAAAAGTATAAAGAACCTAATTAAATAAAAATAAAGGTTTACGATTACGGTAATATATAAAACGTCCGGAGATTATCCGTATAAATATAATCTAGGCCTAAGATTACTAGAGCTCTATAGGATTTATACGGAATTCGCCGAAACTAAAGTATATACTTTATAGAATTTTAGAGGAGAGAATTCTTTTAAAGAAAGTACTAGGATTAAAGAAATAAAAATACTCTTTAGTAATTTTAATTATAAGCCGCTTCTATTTCTTAGTTATAATAGTTATCTTTTCTAGTATAAATATAATTAACGACCGATATAGAGGTAGTTACGGTAGATAATCTTTAATTCTTAATTATAAAATTATTAATCTAGTTAGTAGGCGGTTTAAAATTAAATAAAACTCTAGTATCTTTAAAATCTCCCGTAAATTATAGTATTATACTTTTAAGATCCTAGCCTCCTTATACTATAGGCCTAGAGTTATATTAAATAACTAAGGATCTTCGTCGTAAACTCTAGGTTATAATAGTAGTTCCGATAAATTATCGGATAAACGACGTAATTAGGGAGGTAGTATAACTAGCGGTAATATTATAGAGGTTAAAGTATTAAGAGTATATAATATTACTACTCTATCGAATTTAATAATTAGAATATTAGCGATCCCTTCTTTTTACGGTAGTATATCTTAATATTAACTCGCTTATTAAATTTCTTCCAAATCTATATCCAATAGTAAATACGAAGTTTTATACTATTAGACTTCGTCGCTTTATAACGATTATAATACCTCTCGTACTCTTTCTTCGATCTCGCGAATATCCTATATAACGCCGTTAGAATTTCGGATTCGAAGATATTACAGTAGAGGGGATATTATAATAAAACTATTATAATTATCTAGTTAATTATAATTAAAAGGCTCGTACTCTCTAATTTTATCTTCGTCTCCTAGTATTTCCTCTCGTTAAGAGGTCTTTAAATATTTAGAAAGTTATCTATTAAAGATTTTACCGGGAGTTCTATATTTAATAATATTAATTAAATAGCGAGCTCGATATAGGCGAGGTAATAATATTATAACTATTAATATTAGTTATAGTAGAGGTATATAACTAGATAATTTTTTATTAAACCCGGCCTTAATAGTACCCCGCCTTCTCGTCCACGATTCTATATATTTAAACCTCGATATTATTATTTCCAAGATATCTCTTATATTACGGTAGCTCTACCTACGGTAATTATTCTCTCTTAACTCCTCCGTATATTTATTATAACCGGAACTAAGTATCTCCCGTCTAGTTTTAAATATCCGTTTAATAATTAAATTATAGCCAAGCCTATAACTAATACTAAAAATAACTCGACTCAATTATCTATTACGGTAGATAATATAACTTCGGAGACTACGTCGTCTTCGGGCTCACCGACTACGCCTAGTATAAATAATATTTTTTAAATATCCGTTTTATTAATTATTAACCCCCCCGCTTCGTTATCCAAACGTTAATATCTAGTTAAAGTAGTTACTATATTAAAGAAACGAAAGCGAAAGGCTACTATAATAATTAGGTTATACGATATAAAAGGTATAAAAAAGTAGTATATATTTAACCGAGTTATATAATAGAACACGTTTTTATATTTTATTAATAATCTATAAATTAACGTCCTAAAGTAAATATACGGTAACGATCTAGATATAAATACCTAAACGGCTCTAGAGGGAAGAGTTAAACTCTTCGATAATATTAAAAAATATAAAAATAAAGTAATAAATAGAATAGAGGTATATAGTACCCTCGTAATTAAATATTTATAATTATTTACGGTAGATAAGAGTATATTAAAGAGCTATTAATAACCCTAGAATATAAAATTCTAGAATAATATTATACGAAGGAGCTCCTAGTTACCTTCTTTAATAATATCTTTACTATTTATAACTTCTTCTAAATCTAGTATTATATAAACGGTTATATAAATTATAAGGATTCTTCGGTCTTAAGGTAGTTCTATATATACTATAAATCTTATTACTATAAATAATATTTTATATTAATCTAGGAATATAGTTATTTATATTAATTTAGCCGCCGAGGTTAAAGTATATATAAATATCGTTATTTCTCCCTTTAGGAGTATTTATAATATAAGAGTAAAGTTCTTAAATCTATATAATTTAATTTCTTTATATACCGACTTCGAGTATATCGATAAATCCGATTTTAAAGAATTATAGTAATATTACCGTAACGACTATAAAAAGTCTAAAGTAAGAAATACTAAACTTTTTCAAATAGAATTCGTATTACTAGGCCCTCTATTAATAAAAGAAAAGATTACGGATAATACTAAACCTAGTTTTATTATAAGCGATAGTTAAGGCGAGAAAGAAAGAGAGATTAAAAAGAGTGATTCGAATTCGGATTATTAGAAGTAAATAGAGTTACTAGTATTTTAGACGATTTATATATAACTTTTACTATATTAAAATACCCTTTACTACGGGGATTTATTATACGATAATCGTAGTATCGATTTATAGGGCGAATTATATTACTATAATTTATAATTTAGTATATTAAGTATATCTAGTTAATACTTTATATAATAAATATTCTTATAATAAAATTAATCGTGACTTTATTCACTTTTACACTTTTCTCGGTTTTTATTCATTTTATTATTATTTCTTAACTTTAATATCCCTCTACGTCTACTTTTACTTTTTACGATAAATTAATTATTTATTCTTTACCGTAGTCTTTATTTAGAGCTCTACTAAGTTCGATACCTAGATATACGAAATAATTAAGCGAACTCTTATTTCTAAATCTTAACTATAAATTTAATCCGTCTTATAATATATTAATACGATATTATATTATTTATATTACTTCGAGTAATCCTCGTATTAATATACTTTCTTTAGAGGTAAATATAGTAGCTTTATAAAAACTATAAATCTACTACCGTAACTTTAAATATTAATACGAAAAATATAAAAGAAGGGAAAGCGGAAGTTTATCGAGGTCGTTTCTAATAACGGGGCGTCGAGTAAACTAAATAGTATAAATAAACGTAGTAATCGATTAAAATTATTTCGTTAACCGAATTAATAAACTTTAAATAAAGGTAAAAAGATAGTTAAGAAAATTAAAAAGAAAACTTTTAATTAATAAATAAAGACTACGATAGTTATATTTAAGGACGATTAGAACGATCCTAATTATATTTATAAACCTACTCTTAAACTTTATTATAACTTTAAAAAAATTAAATTTATAATTTACCTATAGTAATTATTTATCTAGGAGACCTAGGGTTATAAAGATTAAATTAATCTTTAGGTCGTAACTTTCCTCGATAAAGAAGAACTTAATATAGTATAATTTAAAACTAACGCGTATATTTTCCCGGAGTTAGTAACTAGTAAAGGTTTCCTCCGCTTTAAAGATAATATCGCCGTAGCTACGAATATAATAAAATCTAGAGGGGAATTTATAAATACTATTATCGTAATTATAAAAGTCGATAAATTCGTAGGCCGAGTAAAAACGCTTCGAGTTAAAATAAATATATTTAATAAATAGGCTAATACCTATAAGGCGGTTATTAATATATTTATAAAGATTAAATAAATAGGTGTTAAAGAATCGGAGTTTAAGAAAACGGGTATAAAATACTTTAAACTAGAGATTCCCTTAACTCGTAAAGAAATAAATCGTTATATATAATTATATAAAGCGTATTTAATCGCCGTAGTTAAGAAGTTAAGAGGCGAGATATCGTCGTTTATAACCTTCGTAAACTATATAGAAAAGAGACTACGCGATTAGATTTAACTAAAGGTTACGGTTAATTTAAAATTATTTCGCGATATTAAATATTTCGGAAAATTCGAACTTTAAACTTAGTAGCTAGGTGCTTTACCGTTAATCGTATATAAATATTTATATACGATTTATAAAGAGCCGCCTAGTAACGCCCCGGGTAGTACGATATATAATTTTAAATCGAATTTTCTAAAAGGCGAGCTAGGAGATATATTATTATAAATTAAAATTAAGGTAGAAAATAATAAAAATATTAAATTATCTAGTAGTAGTTTAAGCCGGTTAATATCGACGCGGGTTAGAAAGATTAAAGCCCCGACGATTATAAAGAACTACCTCATCGGGGTAGAAGAAAATATAAGTAATAATAATAACTACGGATCTTCTAATTTAGATAAGAGTGAAATTTAGTTACTCCTAAATAAGATTAAAGTTAACGAAAATCTTCGTACTTGTATACGTACCTAGTATATTAACGTTATTAATAGCGCTATTATAACTAGCCTAACTAAGAGTAATTTTAATAATAATTCTACTATAATATATAAATAAATTAAAAATAATAACGATATTATAAAGAATCTCGGAGTAAAGATATAAGTTACCGATATTAAAAAAGTTACTATCGTAACTAGTTATACTAGAGGTAGTATTAGTAATAATACCGCGAAAATCTCTACTATAAAAGATACTCTTATAAATATTTAGTTTAAGGATATTTTAAATATCTTCGATATATAAATATAGGCTCGTAAAGATATTAATATTATAAAGATTACTAGCGATACTTTAGAAGATTTTAATATAAAGATTTAAATTAATAAAGATAATTAAATTACGAGTAACTCTACCTATTAAATCATAGTGCCTAGGGTGTTTATAGTAATATAAAAGTAAATATAAAGCCTTTATAGGAAAATGATCTTTATATTCAAAATAATAGAATTAATTTTTAAAGAGTTAGAGCGAGGGCTCCGAGCCTCTTATTTCTAAAGAGGCTCTAGAGTACTAGAAACTATAATATAATACTATAATATAAATAACGTAACCACGCCGTATACTCCCTATATAAGATCTATATACTATACTTAATAGTTATTATAAAGTTGGTTTTAGTATAATATAATAATTACCTCCCCTTCTAGGGGTTTCGCTCTCGAAATTAATAAATATTAATTTAATATTTTAATACTCCGATAAAGGAGTATAATATAGGAGAATTTAAATTAAATAAAGTATATATATAACGCCTACGCCTTTTATCTAATTTTATTAATCTCCTATCTTTATAGTAATAATATATTAAGAAAAACCTCTAAATCTAATAGGAAAAAAGGGAGGGAAATAAATTATATTTTAAAATTTAATAATACATCGTATATAGTTCGTAATCGGCGTAATTATATAGTCGTAGATTATACTAGGTATTTAATAAAAACCTCTAAACCTAAAAGGAAAAGTAAAGAAAAGAATATTATAATTATTATCGAAAACTATAAACCTTTACTACTAGTAGGGCTTTAGCGATATCGGCGGTAAAATAAATTATTCTATTTTATTATTCAGGAAGAACTCTAGTTATAAGAGTAAATATATACGGGTAACGGTCTTAATATAAATATAAAGCCTTCGCCGATCTTCTAATTTTTCTTTTTCTATAATATCCTATTATCTTTTATATATATAAACTTCTATATATTACTATCGATAGCTATATTATATTTAGACTTTTATTAATTTATAATAATCTCGGTCGTATCTTTAAGCTTTTTCTTTAAGGTCGTAAATATTATATATATATTTCATAAATAAGGCTAGAGCTAATATATCGTAATTTAAATAAATCTTTTTTTCTTCTTCTTTTAAATTCTTTCTTTAAATTTATAATTATTGAAATAAATAAATAACTTATTCTATTTTTAAATAAAGTATTTATTTATATTTTAAAAGAATTAATATTATTATAATATTTATTTTATTTTTAAATTATTAGTTTTATATTTTACTTTATTAGTGATATATATATAACTAAATTACTTTAATATTTACTTTATTAGTAATATATATATAGCTAGATTACTTTAATATTTAATATATTAGTTTAATCTCTATAGTATATAATATTAACGATAATATTTAGATATTTAATATATTTTTAACTTTTATTTCCCGTAAAATAACCGCCCGCTCTACTCTTACCCCGCGTTTATTTATATTTTTATACCTCCGTTACTTTAAGCGGATAAACCTAGATAACTACGTCCTATATAATAAGATACTATATATAAAGTATATTTATTACATAAAGAATAAGTATTTATATAATTTTATATATCGTTAATATTCTAAAACCGAATTATATTAACGTATCTAGATTCCGTCTAAATTTCATACTTTTATGAATTTTCTTTTTAATCGTTTAAAACGTCGAGGCCCTAATAAATATTTTCGCGAGTAAATCGTTAGGTATATAAAAGATATCGTAGTTTTCCTTTAAGAGATTAAACCTAAAAGCGGTAATATTAAAAGAGAGAAAGATATACTATAATTAATATCTTAATTTACTACGAGCGTCGAGGGTATAAATAATATCTTTCGTACTTTAATAAATTAATATAATTTAGATATAATTTATATATTAATAATTTTTTAGGGAGGGATTATTACCTAGGATACAGGTATACCCTAAAATAAAATTATATAAAATTAATTTAACGATCTTCTCGAATCGACGGACGAAAATAAAGCCGACGATAAAGACGAAAACGATACTCGTATTTATTATATACGAGACGTCTTTAAATATAACTTTTCTCCCGGTCTTAATCCCGTTACCGATTAATTTAAAATATTTATTATTAATAATCTTAATGTTATTAATCCTACTTTATTCTTTAGCGGTATATAAAGAGTTATAATATCTAGTCGTAAAGTTTTTTTAATTAAAGATACCGTAGAGCCTCGCCTTTAATACGGCGGTATAAAGGGTACGAGTCGTTATATTTTAAATAAATTAATATCTTCTCGCGAGGCTTTTAAAGAAGAAGTTAAAGATAAAGTTAATAATTTTAATTTTAGTTTTATTTTTATCCTTCGTTTTTTAGTTTAATTTCCCGGCCCCGGTTTTATTCGTAAATAACCGAGTCTTAATATTAAGAAAGCTGGCCGTTATAAACGTAAACCTACCTACGAGCGCCCCGTTAACCGTAAAGATATATCTCGCTCGAAGTTTATTAATAAAAAGTAATTAATAATAATTAGTAATTAATAATTTTTTTTTTCCTACTCTTTACTTTTTATACCTTTTTTATTTTCGTATTCTCTTCGAATATTTCTCGTAGTTCTAGCGCGTTATTTAAAGTATTTATATTAATTTATTTATTAAAGGTCTTTAGTTATCTTAGTTATTTTATAAAATAAAGTACCTCGTTTTTTATCTTCTTCTTTTTTAATACTCTTTCTACTTTTTATTCGTTTATATTATTTATTAATTCCGGTAGAGGTATATTAGGAATCGAAATATTACTCTACCGTTAATAATACGACTTTAAAAGCGATATATAGAAAATATTATAAATATAATAACTAGTTAATAATCCTAGGTAGTACGCTTATATTCCGACGGTATCTAAAATCTTAAATAATTTAAATTACTTTATAAGAGAGCTTTTTATTTAGTTATTTTTACATTAAGTTTTTAGTTAATAATAGTATAAGGTTATTTATATTAAATGATTTCGGTTTATACCTTCTACTATAGCTACGCTTCTACGCTTCGACCGCGATAATTTATACTTTTATTAAGTACTCTCTTAAAGTATTTAATTTATTAATTCTTTTTTATACCGATAATATTTCTCCCCCGTACGTCTCGCCCTTAAGACGCGGTTTAAGAGAAGGGTTATAACTATATATAACTATAAATAGTGTCTATTTTATTATTATATACTACGTATTATAATATATTTATTCTATTATAAATAAGAGTACTATTTAATTATTTTACTTATTTAAATAAAAGATTCTTAAATAATATTCTAAAGTTTAGTTCTAGCGTTTTATCTAATTATCCGTTTATAGATAAAATATAGTATTTAGGCGCCTCTTAATTTTCATTAAATAATATACCTTTAATTAAAATATACTTATAAAGATAGAACCTTTATTAGAAATAATTTTATTAGGAACTTTAAACTTTAGGATAATTTCTTCGAATATTAACTCTATTAACCCCGTAGAGTCGATTATTTTAGTAGTTAAGATATATCGTAATATCTTTATATACTTATTTATAACTATAAAGACCGTATTATAAACGCGCCTATATCGTTTACTTAAAGGTAAATTAATAATAAAATTTATTATAATTTCCTTCTACGGCCCCGTAGGATATAATAGGGAATTAATCTCGTTATAAAAGTAGTATCGATATACCTTAACCCGCTAGTATATATTATATATATCGATATATTCTCGTATATTAGCCTTAAGAGTACTCTAGAAATATTTTCTAGTAAATAATTTTATTATTTTCTTAACGTTAAAGTACCCCGTTAATATATCGTTATAATATCGTTTTAATAACTCTTCGCGGACTACTCCTTTTTTAGGTATATAAATCTTATTATTATATTTAAGAATTAATATAGAATCTAAAGTTTATACTCCGGCGGAATACTAGTGATCCGTTTATATAATTTCGGCGATTTTTATTTATAAAAAGGAATTATCCTTTTATAAAGCGCGAATTATTTTAACTATTAATAAACTTTTAGTGTTATAAGTCGTTTCGTAAAGTATTATTAATTTAATAATAATACGTAGAATAAATAGTCTATAACCTATAGTTCTAGCGATAAGATTAAATAATTCTTTTATTATATCGTAATCGATTCGAGTAAACGTCTCGTTTAAACTCCTTGGAATTTCCCGTCTAAGTATTAACTCTTTAGGCCTAGATAAATATATTATTAAAAAATATATCTTTTTTACGGTAAATCTTAAAGACCTTAATAATATAAGTTTTACGCGTATTAGGTTTTATATAATATCTACGGATATATTACCCGACGCCGGCGAAGTATTATCTACCTCTAGATTTTTTATATCTACGAACGTATCTTATATCGTAGTAAAAATAAGGCCTTAACTAGTACCTTCTAAGTTTAATAACTTTTATTATAATATAAATAATATATTATCTAAAAAGTTATCCTAGTCTTTATAATTAAGATAACGCGAGGGGTTATCGGCTAAGTTACTCTTTCTAGAATAATACGAAATTAAGAAATTAAAAGATAAAAGTCTTATTACCTAACGCGTTTAGCGATTATTTAGTTACTTAATATTTATAAAACCCCTTAAATTATTATAATTAATTAAGACTTCTACTTTATATAAACTACCCTCGAGGTAGTATTATTATTATTTAAATATTATAATAATTACGAGGAGCTCTTTATTATAAATCTTATATCGAATTTCTAAACCCTATATCTTACGGGACTAGAAAGCGACGGGATATTATTTATTATTATTTTATAATTATATTAAAATCGTAATTACGGTAAAATTAGAAGTATTTATTTTAATCCGAATTTTTAATTCTAGATTAAAGTATACTAGAATAAGTATATACGAGAATAAATCGCGAAGTAGGTAAAACGCTTACTCTATCTCTTTAGGCTATTTAAATAGACTAAATTTTTTATTATCTCAACTACCTTTTAATAGACCCGTTAATAGGCCTATTATCTATAAATAATAATAAATAAATCGATAATAAAAATTAATAAAGCCTAAAAACATTTATATATTATAAAAGAACTTTAGTTTTAGCTAGGACTAAATCGTATTAATTCTTTATTTATTTATTAAGATACTTTCGGTATTTATAATAAACTTTAGAAATTTAATTAACCGAGTAAAGAACTTATATTTCTTAAAACTCGCGAATAAGGAATATTTTTATAGGCGTTCGAGTATTTATTATATATAGTTAATATACTCCTCTTTTAAATTTAAATAAATTAGGATATTATTTAGATAAATAATATAAAATATATTTATTAAACCCGTTAACGATTTATTAATATAAGTTTAAAAAATAGTAGATATATTCGTTAAATTAAATAATATTACTATATATTCGAAAAGATTATATCGTATACGAAATATTATCTTTTATTTATCGTCTTCCTTAATTTTTATTCGATAATAAATATCTTTTAAATTAAGTTTTATAAATTATATAGTATTATTTAAGCGGTTTAGCGTTTTATTAATTAAAGATAACGAGTAGCGATTCTTAATAATAATTTTATTAAGACCTCGGTAGTCGATATATAGTCGTAGTTTATTATTCTTTTTTAGAATAAAAAGAATAAAAGCCTTAACGGGGTTTACGGAGTATTTAATTTAACTTTTTATTAAAGCGTCGTCTAGGTATCTCCTTAACTCTATTAATTCTAGATTCGATAAATTATAAAGAGGCCCGTATAACGGGTTACCCTCTATATTAATTATATAATCGCCGTCTTTATACGACGGTAATCGACTTATTTCTTTATTTAAAAACATATCGTTAAAATCTATAAATTTATAAAAAGCGTAGGCGGTACGATAGCGGAACTATTAGAAAATATTATATTAACGGTAGTATCGTTTTTCCTAGCCTCGTTTTTATTAATAGGATCTTAATTAAAGAGACTAGTCTTAATATAAATTAATATATATATAACTAGCTACGTCTTTAATAATTTCGTAAAATCCTTAAGTTAAATAATTCTAACGTATACGTATTTAGCGCGATACCGAACCGTTAGGTATATATATTATAGTCGGTTTAAATCTTTTCTTTTTTTATAACCGGTATATTTATAATAATAAACGAGCCTTTCTTATTAATAAAATAAAAGGTATTATTATACTCTTTAATTTATCCCTATAAATCGGTTAACTAGTAGACGATATTATAAGTATTATAATAATAAATAAATTACCCGCTTATTTATTTAAGAGTCGGTAGCGGCTCGCTCTTAAAATACTCTAGGTTATACTATTATATAAATATTTTATTAATAATATTTATCTCCGCTCCTAGATCTTTATCTATTTTAATATAAATAATTTTTATATTAATATTAATTAGGTTTATAATAACTTCGTTATCGATATTTATACTCGGTCGGGTTTTTATTTCCTTTTATTCCCTCGGGATAAAGACTTCCCTAAAAGTTTATTATTTTTTAATTCGGCGGTATAATCGCCGATATAATTAATAATCTTTATTTTCTTCTTTAGATATTTATTAAAATAGTAGCCGAGTTTATAATAATTAAAGTATTTAATATCCTTAAGATTTTTATCGCTCGCGTAAGTTATATATATTTTATTTATATTTTTATAACTACCCCTATTAAAATCTTATCTCTTTATATTAAATTTATCTTTATTATCTCCGTGGTAAGAATACAGTGTTAACGAAATAAAATACGTAAGAATTATAGTGTTAACGAAATAAAATAGTAGTTAAGATTTAGTTTTAGTATATTATATATTCTATTCTTTTTGCTATCTAGTGGTACGAATAAATTATTATCTTATACTAAGGTACTAGCTCTTATATATTAGTAATTATAATAATTACCTTTATAGGTAAAGGCCTTACGTCCTCGAGGCCTCGAAATAAATATATAAACGAGAATAAACGTTATAATTATTAATATAGTTTATTCTTTATTACCTCGACTTAAAACTACTATAAATATATTATATTAATAGGAAGACGACGACGTTTTTATTTAAAGTCGTCGAGACGGAGATTAGCCGTTAGGCTATAAATACTAGATAAAGGAGTATCCGTAGTCTTTAATATATTTATTATAGTACCTAACTGGGGTTCCTATTTATCGGTAATTAAAACGTCGGTAATAAAGCGTTCGTTATAACCGATAGTAATCGTAGTAGTTTACGCGGCCTTATTATCGGTAATAGTTTTAAAAACGGCGCGATCGTTATAATCTAAAGTAGTTTATATAGTTATACCGAATTAATTATATAGTTTATCGCTCTCTTTAATGAGTTTATCGCTTAATACGATATTAATAGTTATTTATTATTTAAATTTCTTTCGATCACGTACTCGTTCTAAAGCCGGATATTTTTTAATTAACGAGTTTATACTTACGTTAATATTAATTAAAAGATTATTAACGAAGTCTTTAATACCGTTAACGTTTTTAACTCTTTAAATTAATTTTATTTATTTACTTCTAATTAATTACTCTTTAGGTATATTAATTTTTATAAAATTGAAAAATTTTTATAATAAATAATCGACCCTATATTAACCTAAAAGGCGGGTATAATATTAAATAAAAGTAGTATAAAAGATTTCTAGGATTAATAAAACGCGGATTATTTTATTATTAACTTTAATAATAAGGCCTTTTAAAAAATCTACGTAGTTATATAAGATAGTATTATTATTTTTTAGGAGATTATTTCTAGCTACTAGCGCGTTTATACGGGTTTCGGATTTAATAAACACCTCTTTAATAATCTCGATTAAGGATTCCGCTTTAGTATTATCGTTTGAATCCTCCGATAATATAGAAATATCCTTAATCTCCCCTTTTATTTTTAACGGTTTAATATATTTATTAGGTTTTATTTTCTTCGAGCGCTTTATTCCTAAACCGGTTATAATCGCTCTTATAGCTTTAAGTAAGAAAACTTATTTTATTTTACCTTTTTTATTTATAATAAGGCTAGTATATTTATAAGTTTATAATAATATAGAATTATCCTTCGTTAAAGACGGTATGGTCGTTAATATAACCGGCTTGGATTTACTAGTTATTATAAAAATATCCGTTATTATTTACGCTAAAGGGGCTTTTTTTATATTTAAATTAACTAATATTTTATCCCGTTTAAACTTTTTAATTACGCGTTTTACTCTCTTTTATTTAGAGTTTTTAAATATAGTAGAAGAAGAAGTAGTTTATTAAGAAATCTCGGTTATAAGGAAAGGCGAAGTCTAAGACGTAATTTAAGGTATAATTAAGAAATCTTTATTATTAATTTTAATTTATTATTTTATGGCCGTAGGTATCGTATTTTTCTTATTTACCTATTTCTTCGTGGGCGTAGATAAAGTAGCCGTAGCCTTTCGCTTTAAAGAATCTATAGTTTTAGTTTCGGTAGTAATTTTTATTTTAAATATCTCCCTAGTCTTATTTAACTCTTTTAGTTATATAACTAGGTCGTTAAATATTTATATAATTCCGGTATACTTTTTCTAACGTTCCTACGCCTCGATATTAAATAACTTTATATTAATTAGCTAAAAATCGTTATTATTAATTATAAAAGAGATTATTTTTAAAGTCGATTTCTTCGGTAAGAATAGTTTTATTATCGATTTCTTTAAAAATTTCTTTAAAACCGAAAACTCCTTCTTTAATTCGGACTCGTTTTTATCGCTCTCGTTATCTTTATTAAATTTCTTAGATATCGATTTCTCTTATATTAAAAATTTTTTTAAAACCGTAATCTTCGTTACCTTTAGGCCCTTTTTATATAATTTTTTCGATAATATCGAGAGTTTTTTTACTCTCGTTATCTCGTCCGCCGAGAGATAATTATATTTTTCTACGAAGATATATCGGTTATGTTTCCCCCCTTTTATTAAAATTGATTAATTTAATTTCTACGATAAATTCTCTTTATCCCCGTGTAATTACGCGTAATTAAAAATAATCGCGTATTTCTTATTATTATTTTTTATTAATCGTATCGTAGCTAGTTACCCGTTATTTATTTATTTAAATTATAAGTTATTTCTCGAGTTAAATACCTTTAGCTAGTTCTTAAATCGCGTATTTAAGAAAATCTTATCGTATTAAATAATTAGCCCGGTTTATAATGAAGAAAGATTTCTGCCCGTTAGTAGCCAGGTATCTTTATTTTCCGTTATATTATATACGGGTTTATTATACGGTAAGTCTTTAATTTATTCGTTATCGATTTAATTATTAATTTCGGCTTTAATAACCTCCTTATCGTCGATCTTATCGCTTTATTTAGAAGTAGAAGCGCCGGATTTTTTATTATCGTTTTTATTCGTTATTTTAGTTATTTTAGTTTTAGTTATCTTTATTATTTTCTTTACTTTTATTTTATTACTCTTTAGGGTTATTTTAATTAATATTTTCAAAACCTTTCCCGAACGTAATTTAGTTATATTATAATTAAAGATTTATTAAAACGAAGATATCGTATTATACCCGATTAGGGCGAGCGATATAAATAAGTTATTAATATTCGAATTAAAAAAGGAAAGATATATTAATATTATTTAGCGCCTAAGATATTATAGTTAAATATTACGATAATAGTAGTATTTATTAATTCGAGCGAGGAAAACGATTTATTAATATTTAAATTAATTAGAAATATTATATTAATATAACGAGGCCGCTAAGAAATTCGTTACTATTAAATAATAAAGTTATCGTCGCGTAAAGAAGCGAAAATAAAATTAAAATTAATAAATAAATAGAGTAATACCGTCCTTTAAACTACCTACGTAGTTTATAACGACTTTTTATTATAGTTATTAATTACGCCTTCTACGTTTTTAAAATCTTATTTATTATATTATATATTCTAATAGGGCCTCTAGCCCTTTTATTTAATTAAGTATTATATTATTAACTTCTTCCTTTATCCTAGAAACTTTCTTATCCTTTTATTTAAAATATATATTATTTTAAAGTAATTATTTATACTTTTATTATTATTATCGAGAATAGTAGCCTGCCCGACTTCTTAAGGACGGTTATATAAATCCTCTTTTAACGGAGTAGATTCCAAGGCGGCGACTAAAATAACGGGGTAGATATTTATTATCGGCGGTAACTTTAATTTATAAATTAAACTATTAATTCGTTTTAGAATTTTAAACGGGTTAGTTTTTTAATTTAAAAGTTTATAATTCTCTAAACCCGGGATCCTATAATCTTTATATAATTTTAAAAAAGTTATATCCCCTTCTTATATTATTAAGGGTATATATTTATTATTATACCGAAATTTAGTATTAATCGCCGCGAATAAAATCGTATTAACGGCTTCCTTCTAGTTAATTATTTTAATATCGGTAAGATTTATCCTTCCTATTATATTTTAAACTAAAATTTTATTATTAAGTTTTATATCGTAGATAATTTTATTCGGTAAAAGCGTCGTCGCTGAGTTTAAAGAATTATTTATAATAGATTATAAAGTAGTTATGAATTTATTTTATAAACTATTAAGGTAGTATATTAAATAAAATCGTAATATTATTTTTATAGTTTAATTTATCCGTTCCGACTAGCCGTTAAATTAAGGGTAGTAGGTAGTAGAGATTATTAATTTAGTTTTTAATATTTTAAAGATTATCTTTTATAAGCCTAAAAGAAACTTAGGGTCTCTATTAAAAATAATCGCCTTTAGAATTCTTTAGTCGGTAAGGGCGAGAAGTAGCGCGTTTATTTATTTTTCGGTATTAAATATATCTTTCCTTAAGGCCGTAGTAACTACTTTCGAGAATTTATAAATAATAATTATTAGATAATTATATCCGTTAGTAAGTATAGGGAGTATTATAATAAAATCGATAATAACGTAATAATAGATTTTTAACTTTATTAGAATTAGTTTTAAAGTACCGTATAATATATATCTTTTTATTTAATTAAATTAATATTAAAGGTAGTGTAAAATATAGTATTTAAATCTTCGAGTTAAATACCGTATATAATAATTATCGGCGATATTCTTATACGTTTTATAAAATCCTATATAATTTCGCTTATTATATACGAGTTCGAAAATATTCTATTTTATTAATTTTAGGATATATAGGCGTTCTTTATTAATATAATCGTCTTTATACTATACTAGTAAGTCTTTAAAAAGGAAAGAAATATTAGTATTAATTATATCGATATTATCCGTAGACCCTAGGGCTTCCTTTTTAAGTTTATTCTTTTTATTTATAAAAAAAGTTATTACTCTTAATTATTTCTTATTTTTAAAATACACCTTTTGTAATTTAAGGCGGTATTTAAAAGATATTTTAACTAAAGTAAAGTAAAAAGCGAAAACGTCGTCTAGAATACTAGGATTTTTAGTATCGAGATATTCTTTTTTACCAAGAAGGCGAGATAAAGTATTTAGTATAATATTTTACTTTTTAAAATACTAACGAATATCGAGATCGTATTATAATATATATTAGAAAGTTTATATTAACCGTAGGTTTATCCTATTAAAAGAGGACGACGATAGTATTATTTATCGGGTAATATTAATAGTTACCGAGTAATTAATAAAGATAATAACCTTTTTTATTAAAATTTATACGAGTAAATATAGGATTTTTTTTAGTATCTAAATTAAACCTATTACTTTTAATTCCGTAAGTTAATAACGCGACTCCGTAGGATTAAATAATTTAAATAGGAATAAAATTAGTTATACGTTAATACGGGGGAAATTATTATCTTAAGGATTTTTTTTAATATAGTATATTATAGCGCTAATTCCGTACGACTTTAATATATTTATATTAATATATAACTAACGAGCTAGATCCCGATAATATAAATAGATTTTAGAGATAAATACCTTTTAGAGTAATTTAAAAGAAATTAATTCCTCTTTTATAAATACGAAGTAAGTTTTTTTAAAATAAATCTTTTATATATTCCCGCTCTAAAACGGCGAGCCCTTTAAAAGTTAAATTTTTCGGCGTTAAAGTAATTTAATAATCTAGGCGAAGTATTTAATATTATTTCGTAATTAATTTATTATTCCGATATATATTTCTAAAGTTTATAATATATCTAAGAAACGAAGTTTCTTAATTACCGTAATTTTTTCTTTAATAGTAGTTAAGTTTAACTTATTTATTTTCTAGCCTAGAAGTATAACCGAGGGGTAAATTAAAAAGGATTTCTTAAACTTAAATAAGATTTTAAGGCCTGCGAATAAAGCGAAAATAATTATAAAATATTCGATATACTCGGAATAGGACCGTAAGAAAATTACGACGTTATCGATATAGTATCTCGCGAATACTCTATACGGGCGAAGAAAAGTATTTATTTTATATTAAATATACGGAACTAAATCTTTCTATCTTATTACTACGACGTTATAGTGCTCCGAACCACGGTAAGAAATTATTATAAACTTATAACGATTATCTCTTTTAATTAAGAATAGATAGAATTATTTATTATAATTAATAATATTTATATAAGTATACCTTTATACCGACGAAATAATATCGCTTTAAAGCGGAAGAGGGTAGTTATTAAAAATAATAATTTTATTTAGATTACGAATATCGACTACGACTCTACCCTTTTATATCGGTGTTCTCTCGGGGCCTTTATATACCGTCCGTTATATAACGAAGATAAAGAAAGCGAATAAGGAAGACTCGGTAGACTATAATATCTTCTTTTATTAATATATTTTATCGAATTTCTCGTCTACTAAAGCTTTTATATCGGGGTTTAATAGGTAGACCTTATAACTAAATTTCGTATTAAATAATTATTAGTTTATAATAAACGGAATCGATAGTTACTTTAATTCGGGTAGGTCGATTATATCTCCCGTATCTTTTTAAATATAAGGGTATTACTCTATAATCTCTTTAATCGCGGTAATATCGGAGTCGTTATTATAGATTATAATTCTATTCGGTAGTTTCGTTTTTATAAAAGAATCGACCTTAGGCCTCGAGATTAACCTCGGATTATAAAAATTAATAAAGTATAATACGATTACGTTATCTTTATAAGTCTTCGCCGTAAAGGAATAGTTATTTAAATCGATAAAGTACGTTTCTTTTATTTTATATTTTATAACTAATCCTATTCGTTAACGACGAGGAATAATAAGAGGTATATTCCTCTCGTTACGAATATTAATAAAGTTAATTATTAAGTTTATAAAGTAAATATAGACTCCTTTTATTTATAGTTTAAATAGGAAGTCTCGGTCTAGTAATTTTAATTTCCCTTTTAACGAGATTATTACCGTTAATATAATTTATATTAAAATTACTTGGCGGCGCTTTAATTATATAATATATCGGATCCTTATATTATCCCTAATTATAAATTAAATAAGGATCGTAATATCTTCGTAATTACTTAAAATTATTTAATTATTAAGGAGGTTTATAACGGTCTTCTCCTAACCTAGGATATTTATACCGATAAATATATTAACTTTAAGGTTATCGATAATATAGAAGTCTTTAGTAATTTTAATTATTATTTCTATATTATTCTTCGTTTTTCCGTTTATATAGAATATAATTAAAGTTTATTTTATAGTTAAATAATAGTTCGAGTCGATACCTCTTAAGGTAATAGTTTTATTATAAGTCTATAACTAAAGACCGGGGATTCGTTATATAATAAATACTTTATTAATTATATTTATTGGATACCTAGTATTAAAATATTTTAATTCTCGAATAATATTTAGGGCAAGGCCTATTTAGCCGGTGAGATAATATTATATACGAAATATTATCCCGTTAATTAATAAAGGCGGAGTAGTAGATTCGATTACTAATCTACCTTTTTATCGAGGGGAAGATTTGGGAGTTATCGACTTCGGCGTTACTATAATCTTTAGGATTAAAATCTTCGGAGTAATATTTAACTCGGTATTTTTAAATTTTATAAGGGTAGGATTAATTACCTTCTATATATTAATCGAGTATATATATTTCCTTTCTTTTAGGTATATATATAATAGATTATTCGACGGGAAATTAAATTTATAATTTTTATAAACGGGACGTTAATCTATTTTCTTTATAGAAACGTAATATATAATTAAAACGAACTTAATATTAATATCTTTATTAACGCTTTATTCTTCGTTTATAATACTCTCTTTAATATTATAATAACTCTTATTAATATTTATATAATAATTATAATAATTTATCGGCGGAGCTTCGGGAGAGCCGAAATAATTATCGGTAAATTTAAAGAAAATACCGTAATCCGTATTTTCGTTATTAAAATTATTATATAGTTTATTGAAGTAAATAGGTTGTATTTATACTTAATTACCGAAAGTGTTATACGGTCTCGGCGGGTAGTATAGGTGTATCCTATAATTTTTATAATTTTAATTATTATAGTTTTAGTTCCCGTAACCCCGATTCCTAATAAATAGATTTTGGTTGGGTTAAGCGTTTCCGGCGGTGATTATAAATAATTATTTTAATAGTAATAAAGCGTTTTTTAAAAGTTTTTACGGGGGAGGTTTTTAAACTTATTATAATTATTACTACTACTATATTTAAGGTATAATCTACCGATTTTAAAAGTAAACCGGTTGATTATAAGGGTTAATATAAGAGAAAGAAGGTCTAGCTATTTATTAGTATAAAAAAGAACGAGAATTATAAGGATTCGGTCTTATAGTAAATAGTTTCTATTTTTAAAAATTTTAAAACTAAGGACCTTAGGGTGCTTAAAAACCTTAAGATTAAAAAGATTAATACTATTATTAAGGCCTATAAGGTATTGAATTATAATATTTACTTTACCGTTATAATAATTATTTATCCCTAAATAATTGTTTATCCTCTTTTATATCGCGATTTTTTTCTCGCTCTCTAATTTTTTTTCGATAATCCTTATAGCTTTCTTTGTCCTTTTAAGTTTATATTTTATATTATATCTCCTTCTTACTCTTAAGCTGTTCGATAAATTATTTAATCGAAATATTATTCGTTAGAGGAGGGATAATAGCCTAGAAATTAATATCAAAGTGATTTTACGCCTATATAACCTACGTATACTCTTCGGTAATACCGGTTTAAACGGCGTATTTAGCTACGTTTTAGACGTAGATAAATAAATTACTTCGTTCGGCCGTATTTTTCGATATATATAACTAACGACTAAACTCTTCTAAAGTTATAGATATTATAATTTTAAAATAATTTTATAATCTAGTAATTTAGTGTTATAGATTATTCGGTAGTTATATTATTATATCTTTTTTATCTTAGGAAAGGATTTTGAGCTATTAATTTATAGTTATATTACGAAAGTAATTATTTAAATTCCTTTTTACTACGTCTTTATTTTTTATTATAACGAAATCTTAAATTTTATTATAGAAGGTATAGACCTCTTTAAATATTAATTTTTTAGGGTTAGAGACGATATTACCGGCCCCTTATAACTCTAGGTAATCTAGATAAAAGAAATTTAATTCGCTAATACGAAAATACCTAGTTTATTACTATATTTATTAAATATACCCGTTTTTACTAGTTGGTTTTTATAGTTTAATAAGTTTTAAAGGCCCTTTAAAAACTTAACCCTAATTTTATAAAATAATTTTAATAGTATCCGGCACGGTAGATTATATAGCCTAGATTATAATATTATATAGGTTTAAATCGATCTTTACCGGCGGAGATAGTATTCGTGGTTAACCTACGGTTTCTTATTCCTATTAAAATTAAAGGTTGAATAAGGTAAATTAATTTTTTCTAAAATTATTAAAATCTTTTTAGTTTTATCTTAAAGAGCTAGACTAGCCCCTATTATTATTAATTATATTATCGGTCTAATTAAAAAGAATCCTTCGTATAATATCGTCCGTAGTGAAAATTAATTCTTATAGGAGGAATTAAGGTATTAATTTTCTCGGAGTTAACTAAACTATAAATTTAATTAGATTAGAAACTAAAGAAAAAGACGTAGTTAAAAGAGAATAAATAAAAGTAGTTAAAATCCGGTTCTTAACCCTTCTCTAAGAATAAAGTAGTTAAGGATTTAAAATTTCCTTATTTCTTTCTTTCTAATCGTTAAAGTACGCCGAATTAGTATAATATTTAACGCCCTTAACGAAAGCCGTTAATATTTCCGTAATTAAAGGAGGGTACGTCTAGGAAATCGGAAATATAAAAAGACTTTCTTCTACGGAATTTTCTTCTTCTTAAATATTAATAAAGGTAAAATATTCTTTTTTTATAAATAACTCGCTACCTTTTAGTATATCTAATAGAGGATCGTACTAGTCGATAATAAAAAGAATTATTTCTTAAATTAATCTACTAATATTTTTATTATATTACTCGAAATACTTTTTTGAAAATATAAATAATTAAAACGCTAGAGAGATAATAAGGTTTAATAAAAACGACTTCTTTACCTCCGCTTAACTTATAAGTAAAGAAAATAGGATAAATTATATATACTTATAAAGATTTTCTACCGGTATATAGTTCGAAAGTTTATTTATATAGTATCGAAGATTTAAACCTCGATTACGCGAGTTAGAAATAACGAAGTAAAAGGTAAGAAGTAAAGAATTAAAAAGAAATTTTTAGGGTTCCTACTTTAACGCGGGGAAAACCTATCGATTTCGTTATAATTTTTAATAGGGTAAATACCGTTTCTCCGCTTTCAAGTAAATATAAACTTTAGATTATAAGAAAAGTAAACTCCGCTCTTAACTTTATAATTCCGGCGCGATTTAACTTTCCTAATAATTAATTACGATTAAACCGAGATCTTTAAGAAAAGGTAAGGATTTTTTATATAAACGAAAATAATAGTATATAATATAGACGGCGGCGACGTTTTAATTTAATATAAATCGTTCCCTACGTTTACGGCCGAAATATAAAGTACTTTTTATAACCGGGGTATAGATATTCCTTTAAATTTATAAAGCGCGTTTATAAACTAATTTATATAATTATAAAAACTTAGTATAATAACTCGATTATTAAGATTTAGGGTAGGCGTAGCTAGCGTAAAGAAATACCGTTATTATACGTAAGAGTTAAAACGAAAACGAAGAGGCTCGCTTCGTTCGTCGTTATAGAACGCTAACGGTTAAAGGGTTAGTACTAATATTATAATTAATAGTAGATACGAGGACGAATTATAGTTAGTTTATAATCCCTTAAAATAATTCGACCTATATAAGAGAATAGTAGTACGGATAATAGTTATATCTTTAAGATATTAATAGAGGACTTAGTATTTTATAGCTAGTATTTTAGGGGCTAGTAACTAGTCTCTTTTTATTTATAAATAGAATTCGACTAAACCGTTACTATTAAATAGTAAGAATATAGTATTAACGAAATAAGACACGTAAGAATTATAGTATTAACGAAATAAAATAGTGGTCAAGATTTAGTCTTAGTATATTATATATTCTATTCTTTTTTCTATCTAGTAGTACGAATAAGTTACTATTTTATACCAAGGTACTAGCTCTTATATACTAGTAATTATAATACTCCGCTCTTTAACTTTTTTTTATACCTCTTCCGAGGTCTTAATTAATTATCTTAATTATTATTTTATATCTTAAAGTCTCGACTAAAATTACGTTCGTAACGCGCCGTAAATAATATAAATTCGGTTCGTTTAATAAGAATACTTTAGGCCCGGTTAATTTCTTTTAAAATATTAAGTCTTAAGTAAATTATTAAATAAATTATTTATTACTTTTTATTATAAAGAGGTAATTCGGTTTCTAAAGTATTAAAGTAGGTATCGAAATCTCGTATTAATTAATTATTTCTTTAACGTATATATTAATACTTAAAATTCGTATTTATAATTCGGTTTAAAGGGTCCTCGATTATATTAAATAAATAATCCATAAAGAACTTTTATATTAATATATTTATTAAATAGAGTTTTTTATATTTATTTTATAACTTTTTAATTTACCTTTTTAAATAAAGTATTATATATAAAATCTTCTTTTCGTTTATTCGAAAGTTTACGAGTATTAAACGGAATACGGTCTTTATATTATAAATTTATTTTTAATAATTTTACGGATTCTTTATATAAAAATCCCGTAGTTTCGATAATTATAAATTATTTTAATTTATATTAAAACCGATTTAGCTTCGACCTACCGTCGGGCCGTTATTATCTTTTATATTTAATTCTTAAAAATTATCTTCGATTTCTTTATCTCCTTTACCTACGATAATATATCGTAAATTTTCGATATTTTTTTAAATTATAATAATAGAGGCCTCTTTCTCGAGGGTTTTCTATTTACGTTTTAATTCTATAAATCGTTAATTTACCGTAAAATTAATATTCTTTAGTAAATCCCCCGTATTTTCGTCTAAAGTATTAATCCCGTACGTCTCGCCTTCGGGATAATTATTTCTAGAAAGATTTTTTATACTTTTAATAAATTATTATTTAAGAAGGTTAAAAGAGATTAAAATTATTAAATTATAATATTTAAAATATTTATAATAATATAAAAATAAATATAAAATCTTTATAAGAAAATAATCTTTATATTTAAAATAATAAAATTAATCTCTAAAGAGTTAGAGCGAGGGCTCCGAGTTTTTTATTTCTAAAGGGGCTCTAAAGTACCGAAAATTATAATATAATACTATAATATAAATAGCGTAACCACGCCGTATACTCTCTATATAGGATTTATATACTATATTTAATAACTATTATAAAGTTAGTCTTGGTATAGTATAATACTACCGTAATTAATTAAATTAAAGGTAAGAGTAGTAGTAATAATATTATAAAAAATACCCCTATAAAGAGCTAGTCTAGCGATACTATAGAAAATCTTAGTATAAAGATTTAATTTAGTAAAGATAGTTAAGCTATAAGTAACTCTATTATAAAACGCCGCGAATCTTGGATAAATCTTATCGTGGACGATAAGAGTACCGATATAATTTAAGTTTTTTAATAAATTATCCACCGTTTAGACCTAAGTTAAGAAGAGGCGGAAGTTATTACTATTAATTAAAATATAACTACCGCAGTTTATCGTAATTATTAGGAATATCTCGAATAAGAGAAGGCGAAGGATAACGACGTGTTAATAACCGAGGAAGTAGTAGAACTCTTTCACGGTCGTAAACCTTTCGATGGACAATAATATAGGAAAGCGAGGGGATTCTATTACTATAACTATAAATATAAAGTTATATAACTTTTATAGTTATAATGAATTAGAGTATTTATTTTCGTAAATATACGGTAATTAATACTTTTAAGATTCTATATTAATATTTCGTTCTTTACTTTATAAAGGCGGACGTGAGTTTTATACCTCATTACTAAGGTATAATAGATTACGGCGCTCGCTTTAACGGACGAGTATACCTTAATTAATAATTAAGAGACTCGAGATTAATATTATTTTCTTTACTTTACGATAGAGGCTTCTACCGTAATTAAATTAACTAATCTTTAATTAGTTACTTAATAGACGGTTATTTATTTAAGTATTTGTAAAAGAAATAAAATTTAACTTTATTTATATTTCTATTTATCTAACTTACTTCGTATCTATATTACCGTAATTAAGTAATAATAGTAACTCGAATTTCTAGTAATTATAGTATAATAACTATTCATGAGAATATTACGTTAGCGATATATATTGTTAATATTTTACTATATATATAACTCGATAATAATAAAACTACCGTAATATGATCGTAATTTATAGAAAGTAGTATTAATTATATAAACGTGAGATTTAAACTACCGTTCTGGTACTGCTTCTAATGTATTACTATAGCTATAGTCTACACGCTTGTCTCTAATAACTAACGGATAGTTATTCTACCGTAACTTAAAAACGGCTGCCAGTAGACAGTTGCCAGTATCAATTACTGTATATATACTAATGCCAAGCCCCTAGGCCCTCCGCTAAGGTACTTTATCGTTTCCAGCCTTCACCTTCCTCTCTGAGCACACGATCAATCTTGACCTCGCTTGATGCGAAGTGATGCGTAAGCATTTTCTTGAAGGTCGCTAATACACAACCTCTGCGAGCGTATCAAGGCATTATAGAGGTGTGACAGATACGAGAAATTACCAGTGCTTACATGAAGGCTGACCAGGCTGACGCTCGTGCGCTTTGTACTTTCCGTCTCCCAATCAGCATTCTATGCGTGAGGAGCCGTGCAGCCCAGCAAAACTCTCCGACCCCGCCCGGGAGCTTCTGCAGATTTCTGAAGCTGACGCTAGAAGGTATGGAAGGTTCCAATCAGGTACAGAGAGCAAGCCATCTGGCCCCAAATCCAAGGAATGACAAGGCAGAACGCTAGAATATTCTGAGGTTGAGTAAAGGTGACGCAACGGAAGGTTAACGACAACGTTCATCTTGTACGAGAAGCTTTTCATTGACGTGTTCCAACGAATCTACTTATCTTTGTATATCTGGCCGTAGGCAGAAGATCTCCGTCATCAAAGGACTTGGATTGCTTGATATCTGTTATCTAAGACCTCTACCTCCCATGCTTCTAGCTCGCCAGGTTGGTGGCGTGGGCACTTGCATGCGCTTGAGACGGTCCTTACCGGACGACCCTACCTTTTCTTATAGGCGTCGGTGATAGCAAGTCAACCTCATGCCTGTCTTGTTCCTTTTCAGTCCCATCATTATAGCTTGATGTTTTCTGAATGAGCTGGTAGTGTCCAAAAGAAGCGCAGGACGCTCCTGTCAACCGCGGTAACAGCATCCCTCCCGTCGTTGGGAGCGTCTTTCCTTCATCATGATATTCTACTGGCGCTCTTAAGTGATTTCACCGTACCCTCGGCATCAAATTCTGCTCAAGACACCGCCACTTGCTATAATCGTGATCCTCCACAAGACCCAAGGCGTTTGTATCAATTGCGGCCGCAAAAGAAATTGCTCACGTTTGCTTGGACATAATAGACCGAGGTTTGGAGCACACATATGTAGTCTATTTACGGCTTCATGACACCGCCTACCTGGACTCTGCCCATACTCGTAGATCTAGAGGCCAATATTCGTATAATAACCTGTACATTCCCAGACTTAGGGCCGTAAAATCCATAATCTGTAATCTCACATTAATCGAGAGCGTCATAAAACTGTCGTTATCCAATCTGAAGCCTGCCAAAAAAGTTTCATTTGGAGGGGCCTGCTATGACCTGTTCGATCCAGCCTTCGAACATCATCTAGCAACTCCAGCCGTCGACCAATCCTGTGCCACCATCACAAACCTTGTGGCCTTGGGTGAAAACAAAGAATAATAATCTCTTAGGTCCTTGGTTGAGGCAGGCTGATGATCGGTAATCAGCCCCAGACGTCAAACTGAGGCGCCTTTGCCTTAACAATACTCAGGTCATCCCTGCAGCCTCGAATCCTGCAGTGTGACATGAACGTTCACACCTTCTCAAATATTGAATGAAGACGATCGAAATAAAGAATTTGACCGTCCCTCGAAGTGCATATCTAGCAGCAGATTCCTAGTCTTTATAGCGGTCAACCAACACCCTAGAAGCTTTGGGCGCTTCCACCACTACCACTCCGACTCACGGGTACCCCGCGCTCTATCTATCACATCGTTGATAATCATTCTTCGGCCAGCCTGTCCTACTCACCTGCCGGTGACTTCCACGACCTTTCGATCGCGTACACCTCCCACGGCAGCCGCTGGTACACTGTACCTCTGCTCCACCCCCCAGTCTGATACCAACATAAGCGTGCGACTGCGCCTACCATAATTTCACAGCACCAACCACAGCAGTGCGATTATTCCTACATTGTCACAGCCAGCGAATCCTCCACTATTGCCGACAAAGCCACAACTTTTGAAATCCTTGCGGTATCTCGAGAAAGTCGATGAGGTGGAGCTTTTTGAACAGGAGAGGGAACATAAGGAATATATATGCGAACAGGTCCACCTGTTGCCCTAAGACCGGAGGAGTCCCAGAAAGAGTTGTGCGTCCGAACTTGGTACCTGAGTACCTGATGTCATTAAGCTTGCTACTTTCGCCCTATTGTTGACCTCCCTGCCGTCCAGCGCCCTGCATATTCTGTGGCTCGACTCGTGGTATACTGAGATTCTCGCCCACACGACTGCTGTACCAGACACCGGAGCATTACATTCCTCAAGCCTTTCCCATCCTTCGCCGACAGCTTCGAGACAGGTCGAGTGCTCTTCGAAGCAAAAGTTATCAACCTCGGTCAAGTGATAGAAGTTGAACGTTTGCTCGACATCCTCGTCGCCCTACACAACTCCTCTAATAGCAACTCCTCGCAAATCTCACCCTCACCCCCAGACTACCATCAAACACTGCTTGATAGATTGTCGTCAGGTGTTTGTTCTTCCAGGATAGTTGAACCTGCTTGAGACATATCATACAAGTGGGACCAGCTAGACTGGCTGCATTTGCACACTGGCCGCGACATAAAACCTTCGTCGTGCTTCCTACACCAGTCTGCTGCATGTGCATCTCATGAATATCGGCATCGAGACCCGGCCATTGCAGCCCCTGGAGTATCCAATGCAGAACTTCTCCTTTGCGCCGCCCAACATGGGGATTGGCGCTGATAAGAAAAGTACGCACCTTCCCTCTTTCTCATGCAAGAATTACCCCCCTCCTCCGCCTAGACTATAGACTGACTGGCGACCTAGATTATGTTTTTGTAGACGAGCATAACCGCCACAAGCGATTGAAAGGTGAGCTTGCCCATACAGGTTCTTGCTCATCACATTACTAATGTTCATCAGTCATGAGAGCGTGCGAAGGATGCAGAAAAAGAAAGATCAAATGTGACGCTGCAACCACTAATCAATGGCCATGCGCTGCTTGCGTAAGACTGAAGGTACATTGTGTTCCTCCAGCATTGAACTATGATCGTGCACATTCGACAGGCGGTCATCTTTCAGGACTTGAGAGGGTCCTGGACTTTGACAACTCTGGCAGCAGCGATGAAGAGTACAGTAACCCGGCTGGAACATCACAAATCTTCGAATTACAGAATCATGAAGATAGCATGCATGGCTCGCAAGGACCTTATAGCGCTGACTTGGGACCATTCACTACACCACCATACACCGAGAAAGCTTATAGCCAGAATGAGTTTGCTTACGATGATATTTCGGCGATGCCACTACACGTTTCCGGCCCCTCGTACCGTGACCATAACACGTTCCAACCTATCAATCCACCACACAGCGCTTCACTCCCTCCGTCAAATGTTCCAACGTGGAACAGCGAACAGTATTCTACCGCTGATCTGAGTGATGTTCTAGGCGAGCTTAAGATCAATGAGAACGGAGTTGGTAAGTACAGAGCACTACGACCGCTACAAGCGTGCTTCTTTCAGTCAACAGTACTAACAAGACTTATAGCTCCATATATTTCGCAACAGAAGAGAAGTCTTGCAGAAGCACCTGCTTTCGAGGAATTCGAAGTCAAGCTACCTACAACTTCTAACAGCTCCGGCTCCACAGTGAGGATACCTCCAGAACTTATGCCATCGGAAGAGCAATGTATGGAGTGGTTCGGGATCTTTTTTTCCCATATCCATCCGTATGTTCCGGTCATCAGCAAGCCGTACTTTTATTCGCAATGGCGATCGAACCGCCGCTCAATATCGCCACTGATTCTAGAAGCAATCTTTGCTTGTGCTGGAAGGATGTCTGACGATCCCGCTCAGGGTGCTCAATGGCTTGCGCTAGCAGCCAGTAAGTATTGCCTCCGAGACTCCGGGGTTGCCTGACTGACTCTGTACAGAGCACGAGGACTGCTTCATGGACGTTCCTCGGCTGAGCACCATTCAGGCATTGTTGCTGCTTCTGAAAGCTCGAGAATCTGCTCCCAAGCGTGGTTACTACTGGCGTTCGTGGATGACTGTGAAGAAGCTTGTCACGATGGCACACGATCTTGAGCTCCAAGATCATTATGCTGATCATCAAGCTGGCCGAAGCTGCGGTTCAGATCCCACAGAGTGCCTCATCAAGACTCGCATATGGCAAAATATCTTCGTTTGTGAGATTATGATTGGTGGTCCACAAGGTATGTCGATTCTATTAGTTTCTGCTCTGAAGGCTATGAAGCTGACTCTGCCCAGGTCGTACGGATATGGGCGTCAATCCCGAGACCGTGGATCTCAACATCCCCCGGCCTTTACCTGGTATCGATAGCTCCGACTACCAGATATCGCGATCATTTACGTACTTTGTGCGCAAAGTTCGAAGTGTGCGAAGTATGCATGATATCAAGACGAGCGTAAAACCAGGCGAGTTGAAGGATTGGGTCAACGATCCAAGATTCGTCAGCTTGAACACCACTCTTACAGACTGGCTCAAGGAGCTTCCACGGGACCTTCAGATCATCTACCCGGACGACGAGACTCCGCCGTGGCTGCCGAGCCACTTCGTTGGCAACATGCACTTATACTATCATCTTACAGTCCTCATGCTCCGCAGACCTCAGCTAATGCACTCGAGCACTTACGCAGATGGTAGCTGGAGGAGGCACATGGAAGCCTGCTATAATTCTTCCAAAGCCATGTGTCGCTTACAGGAAGGCATCCTTCAGACCTTTGGCTTACAGGGTCTATTGTGTATGCAGCGCGGTATCAACTTTGTCATCTACGCTGTGTTAACCTGCACCATGATACATCTGGTACGCTATACCACCCGGAGGAATTTGACGTGGTATCGCTAACATTGCGCTAGGTTGCTATAACCTCGCCAGATCCAGCTTTCAACTCTGACGCAAAGGATTACTTCACACGCCACATGCGTATCCTTGAGAATTGTACTTCGGCCTGGCCAATGCCAGAAATGCAAACTCAGATCGACGCTCTTAGGGAAGCCTTCTCGGCAGACACCAGCAGGCCTTTCGAGCTGAAGCGAAGCTTCCCATTTGGAAGCCCAAGCTCATTACAGGCTTCATACGCACTACAGCCCAGTCCCCCCCTTGATTCAGTCCTTAACAACCCAATGCTAGCTCATCACGAATCGCATGGGCAAATCACTCAGACACCGCAGTATCACCCTCAACAACCGATGACGCCTCCAGTATCGGCAGGCCTTGATGCTTCGAATGATCGGAAGCTGCCCCCGGCGTCGAGGCCTATGATGTCAAACGGCCTACCCCAAAATATGCCGCTGCAAACCACTTCGTTGGGAAACGAACAGGTCGAATGGAATCCCACTCCGATCTTCGCGTATGTAATTATGGCTTTGACAGGTGAACAATAGCTAACTATTCGTCAGTCAGTGGAACACAGCGTTTCTAAATCCTGCTGCATCAGCGGCACCCACAACCTCCTTGCCTCAACAGTCTCCTCCGATGTACCCTCCTTCATCAATGTCGTCCAACTCCATACCCACTCTTCAACATCAGCAATCTTACCCAGAGCAATCATATCCAACCCCGTCGAACGTACCCTCCCTCTCCAGGGTCCAAACTGCTCCTCAAACAACAGCTTATGCGAGCCCAGCGCCCTCGTTCGTTACCTCGAGCATGTGGCGCGACACTGTCGCGAGCACATATGACCCTGGAGGGTTGAAAAGACGATACGACTCCGACTCTAACTTCCTGCTCGACACAGTGCAAAATAAGCGGACGAGGTGATCTTACATACACATGCATATCTTTTACGACTTCTTCAAAAACCATCGGAGGATGTACCACTAGGGATTTGTCCGGCGTTGACGAGGCGGTAATGTCCAGCGATGAAGCCACGACTTGATATTGGTATTCCTGTCCTACTTGCAATGATCTATGGCGTTTACATTCTCTACATACTCTTGTCTATTATTCTCGTACATCATTTCTTGCCGTATGGCCTATTTTTCTACTATCTATGCAGTAGGATATCGGTCGGAAAACGGGGTTGGCCACCAAAAATTCTATTGGCGATTATCTGCGTTACTGGGACGATGGATTGAGATAGTTAGCATAGCAATGTGATACCTCCGTTAGTTCGTTTGAGCAGTCCTGTCAGGTTGAGTCCCTCTCCCTTTCCAGTTGATTTATGGCCCGAAATGGTTGATTCCGCCATCATCTGCCCTGTACCTATTCTGGGAACTCGTGCAAGATGATCTTGTCTTGATCGTAACAAACGGTCAGTCCCTGTTCATACTTAGACAACTCGATAGGTCAGCCCTAGCAGCTTTTCTTGGAGTGGCGGCGACAACCTAAAATCCGAGTTGGTGGCGCTATTTGGTACCTGACTAACCGATTATCGCCGACAACAGGCCACATATTTCTTTGTGAATCCTTGAAATCATTCCATTGCTAAGTTTTGCTATTCACTTGACCTTCGTTCCTACACAACGAGAGTCAAAGACAATCCCTGTCTTTCGTCCCGCATAAAGGTATGACAATGCCCGCTCAAGCTGTTTTGAAAAAGGCCACTTTTGCTTACCAACGAAAGAACAAATCCAACCGTGGCTGCCAAGTTCATAGCCCATTGAGACTATTACATACTATTCCACCCTTCCCTCTTCACGTCAAACCAATTTTGTGACCATGCGATCCGCCACGAAGGGTCTCTACCTTGCCATCTTTGCTCTCTTTGGACCCGCTACTCATGCCAAACCCTCTTCTACGATCTCTTCCAAGTCCTCTTCAGCCGAAGTCTGCGCAGTAAGCAGCCTGCCAGGCTCTCTACGCTCCAGGAATATTCGACTAATAGTAGATCAGATCAACCCTACAGCGATTGTCTCTGACGCGTGCGCCTCCTACTCCACCATAGACACACTTAACGACGCCCTTGTTCCCTCACTAAAAGCCATTACGCAATCCACAGACTTCTTTGCCTACTATCGGCTAAATCTCTTCGACCAAAAATGCCCAGTGAAAGCATGGGAGGACGAATCAGGGACATGCGGAAATATTGCCTGTGCCGTAAATACTTTAGAGGAAGAGAAAGACATTCCAGTGATATGGAGAGCGGAGGAGCTGAGTAAATTGGAAGGACCTAAAGCTGCCCATCCAGGCAGGCAACTACAGAAAGAGAGGGGCACGGAGAAGCCTTTACAAGGAATTTTGGGAGAAAATGTTGGGGAGAGTTGTGTAGTAGAGTACGATGACGAATGTGACGACCGAGACTATTGTGTACCCGAGGACGAAAGCGTGACCGCCAAAGGCGACTACGTGAGTCTGGTCGACAACCCCGAAAGGTTCACCGGCTACGCAGGGAGGGATGTATGGGATGCCATATATAGGGAAAACTGTTTCTCGAAAGATTCGCAGATCTCGCAGCCTGGGAAAGCCGACTCGACAGATCCTTTCCAGGCTGCCAACGACCTTCGCAGTGTCATCCAAAAGAACGCCCCCTCAAACGAACTGGCGGTCGAGGATGAATGCCTTGAGAAGCGTGTCTTCCACCGCATTCTAAGCGGCATGCACGCTTCGATCTCCACCCACATCTGTTACGATTACCTCAACCAAACCACCGGCACCTGGGGCCCTAATATCCAGTGCTACCGAGACCGCCTGGCTGCTCACCCTGAGCGAGTCTCTAACCTCTATTTCGACTATGCCATCCTCCTCCGCGCAGTCACCAAACTTCGCACATACCTTAAGAACTACACGTTCTGCTCGGGCGACCCATCCCAAGACGCAGCTACCAAGTCCAAGATCCTCCACTTAGCAGACAAAGCAGCAACCCATCCTCCAATCTTCGATGAGAGTACCATGTTTCAAGACCCAGACATAAGTGGCGACCTCAAAGAAGACTTCCGGAACCGATTTCGCAATGTGAGCCGCCTAATGGACTGCGTCGGCTGCGACAAATGCAGACTATGGGGCAAGCTGCAGATTGTAGGCTTTGGCACGGCTCTAAAAGTACTCTTCGAGTACGACGAGCTCAAGAATGGCGAGAATCCACCACTGCGAAGAACGGAGCTGGTCGCATTGGTGAACACACTTGACAGAGTCTCAAGCAGTCTCACAGCTTTGAACAAAATGCGAGATATGGTCGCCAAGCCCGCGCTACCCTTTGCCAAGATCTCCACACAAAACCCACGCGACAACGGCCTACGAGACGGCCGCGAGCAGAAGCCACCTTCACGCAAGAAGGACCATCCCGATGCCAACACAGGCGTAGCACCAGACTATTACTCGGGTACAGCGGAAGACGACGAAGATCAGATCATCCAACCTGGCGAATCGATCCTGGAGATCTTCTTAGACGAATGGTATCTTGTCTGGCGAACGTTCGGGTATGTGCTTAAGTCTTGGGTCACGTTGCCACCGAAAGCGTTCAGGATCATTGTCGTTGAGCTGTCTAGGCTTTGGAGTTTTTGGTTGGGGCTGCCGGTCCAGGAAAGGAGTTGGGAGTTTCAGTGGAGGCCGGAAAATTTCCAGAAGGATGAGTTGTGAAATTTTGGCATTCGAAAGCATTTAGCGAAGCTTGAAAGCATGACGTAGGAGTTTTGGAAGTGCATAAATCACTGTTGGTTCCATCTTTGGGGAATTTAACCCTTGTGTGAGTAGAAAACAATCTTAAAAACCTCTTGAACTAATCGGGACACTTCCTTAGAGTATTACGAGATTCAGAATACCCCTATTCCAACAATGATAGATCGTTTTTCAATTTTCGGAATTTTGCGCACCCCACTAAATCCAAAATCCCAAAATCACCTAATCAGACTACCATATCACAACCACCTATCTTAAACTTATTAAAATTTTGGGAAGTATTATTCAGATATAGTTTTATTATATTCTTAAATCTTGAATTATTAGTAGCTGTGGTTATTAGTATATATCAGGTTTCGTTAATTTGATACGAAGCCTTGGCGTACGTCGGCGAAACGTCGGTAAAAAATCGGTAAAAATTCTATATTCGCCGACCAGCGCTGGGATTTCTTGCAAGATTAACGAAACCGTATATATCTTAATAACTACGTATTTTAATTATTTAAAAACTTAGAATATATATAAGCTATATCTGAATAATACTTCCCAAAATTTTGATAAGTTTAAGATAGGTGGTTGTGATATGGTAGTCTGATTAGGTGATTTTGGGATTTCGGATTTGGTGGGGTGCGCAAAATTCCGAAAATTGAAAAACGATCTATCATTGTTGGAATAGGGGTAAGCCACCCCTCTAGTTCATCTCTCAACCAATTCAATGAGTTCAGTCAGCGCTATTTCCTCAATCATACTACCCTCGGTATTACGCTATACTACCCGTCATGCTCTCATACCACATCCGATTCCGGGAGTAAACCAGCCCGGGAACCTGACCATGCCTGCATCTACTCTCCCTTCCCCATGCCCACAATACCGGCATCTACCCCCTCGGAGGCAACCTGCTTGCCCACCAGCTCAACCGCACTATACCGAGAACCACGGGCTGTATTCCCAGATGCGGTCATGTGCTCGTTTCCCATTGAGAGATGGGGACGGGATCGATGGTTATGTACTAGGTACATATGATGCTCTTGAGGCCACCACTCTCATACACTCAGCTATACACACACTCGATAGGAAACGGAATGAGCTTGCTCTCGCCGGTCGATTAGGCCAAAAGCTGGCCATGCAGAAATTCTCAAGAAGACCTTGATGCCCGCTCAAGCTCTTGAGGAATTGCGAAGCGAATTGACTGACGGTTTTCTGAATCAAATTTCAGTTCCTGTAATTCATGACTGATCTTATCTGCGTATCTTTACACCCGGGAGCACACGTATCTAGCTCTTCTCCACCTCGCCCTCCTCCATGATAACGGCAGCATCCCCTCCATTGGTAGACTTCCCAACCAATTCTACTACGCTATACCACGCGCCGCCGGCAATAGTCCCAAAAATCCCACAGATGTTCAGGTAACTTACCGTCCAGTTGAACAAGAATACGCTTAACACAACCGTAAGAATTTGCTTGACATTGGCTGCTACCGTCATTGTGAGCGCGCCGACCTTCTTATTCGCGCTGAATGACGTGAAATTGAGGGCAAATGCCAGTGCACCATTGACCACGAGAGCGGTAACCAACCCGAGATTGGGGGATGTGACGCGAATCTGAGGCTTGAGTGAGTCGAACTCGCCGTGGTAATAAGCCATGATAAGGCTTTGAATGAGTGCCGGACTAGACATGCGGTAGAGCAGCTCGAGCGCACCGAGGTGGAGGCCGGACGTTTGCAAGCGATTGGTGACGACTGTCTTTACGGCAGCCAGGACGGCGCCGAGAAGCGTCATAGAGAAGCCGTAGATAGTCGCGTTATAGTCTCCGTAGGTGGCTAAGCCGACACCTAGCATCACTGGAATAAGAGAGATGTAGGTCTGCGTAGAGTAGACAGCGCCGTAGACGAGGTGGTAGATGCCGACGGTGAAGACTGGCGAGATTGCACGCACGACCTGGTGGAATGGAACGGTAACTAAGTCCCTGCATCGAGGGTCAGTAGGGCGAATTGACTGTTCTGGGGCTGGCTTACAAGGACGCATTGGAGATGGCAATGTTGGCCGTGTAGAGGACGGAGAAGGCAGCTAATTTGAGCTTGTCTTTGGCGGTTAGAGGCTTGAGCGTGAATGCGCCCGAGCGGAAGAGGACTTGGGTGCCGATAACGCCAGACAGGCAATGGAGAGCGGTCAGGAGGTACGGAGACGAGTGCTGCAATGTGTCAGTAGCATTGGCTATTGAGAAGATGGGTGGACATACCTTCAACATAATGTACTTGTTGTACAAGGTCAACCCAAGATTGGCCATAAAGTAGAATGTCAGGAATCTGGCCTTCGTGCTTGCCGAGACGTCGGCGCTGCCATCTGCGACACTGACAAGGACCGCGTCATTACCATCGCGCTTGATCGCGCGGGAAGAATTCGACGTATTGGAGATGTTGATAAGCATATCCTTGGCGGTTTGGTTGCCTGCGTTGCATGCGTTTTCACCACGCACGAATGCGGTAACGGGACTGATTGCGGTTGTAATCTTGACATACGCGTCTTTGGCGAATTTTATACCACGAATGGAGACTGCCAGGGCGAAGTATTTAGCGGGACCGGAAATGGTGCCATTGCCTATCGACTGATTAACACCTGAGCCGAAAGCCGTGCGGTCTGGAAACCCTACGCTCAACAGCAAGGTCCCCAAGCTTGTCCATCATCTCCGTAGCTTCGCCTGCAGTGTGTGGACGGATGCTCGCACCACGTTGAGGAGATGCTGCACGCGTGTTGCTGGGAGTCGGCGATGGGCTCGGAAAGTGGCCTTGAAGGACGGCCACGATGCGAATGTGGTCTGCACCACCGATAGGTGATGAGGACCCACTGTTTACACGCGTGTTGGCGGGCGGGGCATTAGGTGAGTCGCGACGCTGCCCAAGGGCACTGTCAATGCTTGGAAGTGTTGGTTGCATGATGGCTGAGTCAAATGAAGCTACTGTCTTGCGTGGCCGAAGCTTTTGGGTACCTGCACTCGGCGACATTAGCCCTCTCCCTAATTCTTGTATACTGCTGCTCATGATTTATCGAACTCTCAATCGTCGATTCGATGGAGCGAAGAAGCAGCCGCGGTAAGGGCAGAAGAAAAGCAAGGATGAAGAGCGCAGTTGAGATGGAAGATTATGGAATTGGGGGCGAGTAAAACAAGTAAATTATTTGGAATACTTACAGCGTATTTAATTAGTTAGATATTGCCGCTCCAGTTTGCTGGAGCAGAGCTTACATTGTTGTATAGACCCGGAAGGTGAGCAAGTGTTGTGGTTGTTGTTGTTGTGGGGTCTACCCCGGTGAGCTTTTGTGTACCACTACCCGCTTTAGCGCTATACGGGCAGGAGCGAGCCCGAGCAGCGTAAAACAGCACGTCCTGTTGCTTGGAGGGACCATGCTAGACTAGAGAAGCATTGTTGGTCTGGGAAGATAGAGCTGGTAAGCCTTAGGTTGTAAGGTCAGAGTTTGCATTGGTCAGGGTCTTGGCATAACATATTTTCGAGAGACGAAGAACATCTAAGGCATGGTACGACTCCAAGGCGACTCACATAGAAGATTGGAAGCAATCCAGAAAGAATCTCACAGTCTTTTCTTCCGTTGGATAGGACAGAGCATTTAGGATGCAAAGAGCGAAGAGGGCAGGGTATGGAGGACATCAGCCCTGTTCAGGTAAAGCTTGCCGAGTTCTTTTACTGTTCTGGTTATGCATGTCCTTTCACGTATGCAGGAAGGGAGGCTAGGCATCAAGGAATACCTTTTATAGGGATCCATGAAAGTCAGTGCTTTTGCACGAGATTTGATATCACATTGCAGTAGGAGAGCGCTCATCTTACTTCTCCAACTTCCCCGCCATTAGAGCCAAGTACGACGTAGTCCTCGTTGCTCCCTTCCTTCGAACGCCACCACCCCGGGCTGGTGCGCATTTGGTTCCGTACCGTACCTATACCGGGGTTCGTAATTCGAATCATGATGACCGCAAGATGTGCCGCTTGAACGCTTGCAAATTGTAATTCAGTTCATCCTCGAAACTCTAGCTCTTAGGTGGCTGACGCCGTGGCCCTTGACGCTTTGGTATGAAGTGTCGGACCCCAGCTTTGACGTGTGTATATCTCGCATCTCGAGGATGATATGCTGCCATAACATCGATGACACAAAAGCCTTTCGGGCCTTCCAATCGGACAAGACCGGAAACGAGTATTGTCCCTCGCTCTCCAAAGTTAGTAGGAGGGTGCCAATTCCTTGCCAGGGTCCGTTTGAAGTCGACGATAGCAGAGTCCATATCTCCACCTACCTTTGGGAAAGCGGGTAGAGAGCTTAGTATTCTGGAACTATCAGACAGCGACGAACTTTGCTTTGCTGGTGGTGCCTTGGCGCTGCTTTCTTCAGTAGCTTTGGGATCAGACATCTTATCCATCTGGTTGCGCGTCTGGGGCTCCTGTTTTGCGCCCTTTTCTTTGATCTTATCGAGAGAGATCATGCCGGAAGGAATGACCGGGCTGGAGTTTTCCGACCCAGAGTCGAGGTTCAGGTATTGCTTGACTTTCGCTAATTGTAGCGACCAAAACGTGTTGTAGCTTGCCCAGAAAGCCTGCGCCATCGGCCAAGGGAAGAGAGCTGATTGAAGGCGAGCCATCTGCAGAGACGAAACAGGTCGAGTTGTCCAAGCAACGTAGTCGTCGGCGATCTCTATGCTATGCGTACATTATTAACAGGTTTGATGTATGGATGGGATCATTCTTGCATACCCAGAGCGTTCGTACTCTCTCGGAGGCCCTTCCGGAATGACAACGTCAAACCAGTATTTTTGGATCTTCAAAGGCATTCCCAGGCCCCGTTGCATAGGCTTAAAGCCAGCCATATTCTGACCGACGAGATTGGCCAAATCTCCTAGACCATAGTTAGATTACAAACCCTTCCGGATAGGAAACGAGAAGTGTCACGTACTTCGTATTACTTTCTCCTTTCCTGGATCCTTTCGGAATTCTATAAAGCTCTGCCACTCCGGATCCGTCCCCTTGTAAAACTCCTGTGGCCGTTGACGGGTGAGGCCCACAGGAATGAAGAGTGCATCTTCTGGCATTTCGTCTGGTATTTGGACTTTACCCTCTACATCCTCTTCTTCCTCTTTCCCCACTGGATTGCCATCTTCTGATTTCTTCTTTGCCAGTGAGGCTTTTTCTTCCTCTTTCAAATCAAGATCCAAGTATTCGAGTATGTAGTAGCCAGTCGCTACGACAAGGAAGGTCTTGAGTCCGAAAAGTGCTGGCCACCTGTCAATCTCTGTGAGCGTTGTGCGTCAAAGCTACGATGCTGTCCTCTCCATACCTCTTCGGGTCATGCTTGAACCGAACGGGCTGTACGTTGACCTTGCCATATTGTTTGAGTATTGAGGACCGGACCCTAGTTGAGGCGAACGCTCGAGTACAAGCTCTCGTACGGAATGATGGACGACTAAGGGTAAAGAGAGTCCGCAAAGGTTTGGACATGGGCGGTCCAGTGGGGAAGGCCCACCGTCCTTGATGTCTACCGCGCAAGTGAGGCGTGTATCTGAGGACTGGGTAGATAGCGCAACAAGATCTGATACTTATGGGTCTGACTGACAGTGAAATGAAATAGTTAGCAGGTCCGCACGTGGATATGTGGTCGTTGATACAAGCCTTGCACCACCTCTGTTGCCTCTGCCTTCTGACATATCAATTCCGAGGGCCAAGCTTTGCCAAGCCTGATATCACTTGCCTTTCTATGAAATAGCCATCCTCTACGTATCACCACATCATTGGAGATCTGAAAAGTAGATGCTTTTCTCAATCAGCATCTCAAGATGAAGGTCCTATCAGGCCTAGTATTGGCAAGCACTGCACTTGAAGCTTACACTGTCTCCGCGCAAGCCCTCATATACATTTTCGATGCCGTATCGCCGCCATCCAAAGCAGGGCAACCGTCGATATCTCCCAATACAGCCCGACTACTGTTCGCACAGCGATTAGGGCTATCCCAGTATCACAGCCTCGAAGATGCCGAGGAGTCGACACTAGACATTCTGAATAGGTACGGAGGGAAACGACAGCAGATCTTTGCCCATGAGGAACATAAACAGGACTCCGAGAAAGTCCTAATCATCGTCGATGGAGTCTCAAAATCAGAGGGTATGAACCGAGACATCAAGCATGCGTGGCAAGAAGGTCACTGAATATTGTGCCTCAGACATCTTTGATCGTTCAATAGCGCCTGCCGCAACCATAAACCCCCAGCCCTCAAGCTCCCAGAATCTGCAGCTGGCCCTAGATCTGCTTGACCAAGACGAGTACCGCAGATCAAGGGGCAAAGATATCTGCTCCATCCATTTTCCATCGTCCTCTCTTTTCCGCGGTGGACTGAGCAGCTCAAAATCGGTACATAAGATTCAGCAAGCCCTACGAGCCTAAGCTGACTCTTTGCTAGGGAAATCATGCATGTGGAGAATGGAGCAGGCTCCTAGCTGAAGATATGGAAAGTGGATCGCAAGATTACCAGATCTCGACATACAAGGACGTATGCGAGAATCTTCGTAACGGTGGCCATGGACAGACTACTGTTCTCCATGTCTCCTCTCTACAGGTAAGGCGCTTTGGCTTTCCACAGCAGCCTAAGAACAGTAATGTCTAACAATTGCAGGGTCTTACACCCAAAGACGGCCCCCGCTATACCACTGCCGTCTCGGAACTCAAAGCCTTCATCTCTCACTTCCACTCGTCCAAACAAATCTCAAGCACCATTGTCCTTATGCCCGCCACCTCCGCCCCCACCAAACGCACCATCACATCTCCCTACGGTACTTACACCAATCCTCGACGCCAACAACCGGAGGAACCTCTCGTCTCACCCGGCTCAGCACCCTCAACCCACCAACCCTCCGCACCCGAAATCAACCCCCTCCAAGCATCTACCACCACTCTACCCCGCGGCATTATCCCCGCCTGTCACCCAACGCTCCAGTCCGCCATCGCTGCCACAAACAACTGCTCAGGCCACGGCACCCCCTTTAAGAAGTCTGGTGGCGAAACAGATTGCTATGCGTGCAGGTGCTCCAGGACTGTCCTTACGGATGATGAAGGAAGGACTAAGACTGTCTACTGGGGCGGACCGGCGTGCCAGAAGAAGGACATTAGTGTGCCATTCTTTTTGCTGGCGGGGCTGAGTATTGCGCTTGTGGCGGGTGCGACGTGGGGGGTGGGCTTGTTGATGAGTATTGGGGAGGAAGAACTGCCGAGTGTGATTGGTGCTGGGGTCGCAGGACCACGGGCCCAGAAGTAGGGGTTTAGGAATGGAAGTGTAGGATTCTAACCATCTTGTAGATCGACCTCGGGGCGTTACGGTCGTGCCGGGCTTCCCATGTACTTGAGAAAGATTCGCGCCCTGTAGATCAAACCACATTGACGAAAAAAATTTGCTCCAAAGGTGTCATCATAGTTTTGTGGCTAAACGTGTGACAAATATAGGTCTGGTCTTCGGCCAACGCCAGTCCAAAATCTATGAAGCTCCGCGAAGCTATTAAAGCATGCCGTGCAGCAAAATGATGAACGCCAAATCCAGCTCCTTCAACCTTTCTTATTGATCCTCAATTTCCAAACCTCTTTCTCAACCTCCCTGCCCCAGAACTCGAACGTCGTACATGGCCTTCCCAATCCGCGTACTTCTGTCTTTCAATTGGTGGTCTGCTTTCGGTGCTTATTGGCCGTCTGTGCTCTGCGGGCGTAGTCATTTCGATTCCATTCGCGCCCTCGGACATATTCCGGCTGTGCGTCTTGTGCTGTTTGAGCGCTTTCTCGAGCGAGTAAGCGGGCTCGCCTTTTCCTTTAAGGTCTTCGGAAAGGTATTTCTGGAGGTTTTAATCAGTATACTATATGGGCCCCCCAGGTGGTGGAGAGCGTACCAAGCCAGGATATCGCTTGTAAGCGCCGCCTTCGGGATTGTTGTCGATCATCATGTCCGTGCCCTCTTGGTAGTTGTAGGTGTTGCCGTATTGATCAGTGATACCAGGCGGGACAATCGCTGTGCCATCAAGTGGGCGATGCTTTTCGACACTATCCTTTACCATCTCTTTGGGTGTAGCTTTCAAGGCCTCTTCGTTTGTCGTGCTGACAGACTCAACCGGACTGTTGGTGTAGTCTGTATTTCGAGCTAACAGAGTAGCGTCGTAAGGGCCTTCATGATGATAAGGGCCGGCGATGGCGAGACTGTCAAGACGGTCCACGCTGTCGGCCCCAACTTGGTGCTTTTTCCGCAGATGAGGAGCACGATTTGCAGCCTTGACATCTTTCTTGATCATGTCGAGTGGACGGTGACTCCGATCGCCTGGGTAGCGCTGGTTGAGCGAGCTGGTACGGCGGCGATGGCCGTCATTTATAGTAGAGCCTTGGCCGCCGGTGGACGTGGGGATCTGAGTGGATGCTTGGTCTATGCTTCGGCGGACCGGAGTGTAGGAACCATCGAGGCCTGGGAATGCTTCGGGTCGCTGGGAGAAACGGTCTTTTTGGGGGCTGGCGTATTGTGGGGGTGTAGGGCATCCGTTTGAAATGGCGGTACCATTGCGGTATGGGTTGTTACTTGATCCGCCTGTGGACACAGCTGGCATGGGCTTATGACCTTGTGGAGCATCGCTTGAACGGACGGATACCGAGGGAGCTTTTTTCTGAAGCTTGTTCGAGTTCAAGGAACGTTCTTCTGTTTGGGGAGCGAACATCGATCCATGATGCGTTCCTGGGCCTGTCTCGTCTGCAGGTTGAGGGGCATTGAGAGGGCCGAGAAGATATCTGGATGCCTATCGTGGATTTTCAGCGATTCGTGTCGAGCAAAGCCCTGGAGCTAGGCCGCAAGTACACACCCATTGCTTATCTTCAGAGTTCTCCATTGCGACGTGTTTAGGTCAGTTGATACGGTTTCCCAATGGGAGTTGCTTGTGTGACAACGCTGAGGATAGTATGTGAAAGAATGTAAAATACGGAAGATGTTATAAGACGATTGAAAAATCGTAGATGGACTCTCGAGGCCACGCGGTTTCTGCGGCAGGGGTCCACGTTGCTGGCTGCGCTAGCGAGCCGTCCGAATGGGCAGCACTAGCCTAAAGTAAGCCCTAAAATATAGACCCGTCAACCTCGACAAGCTCGAGTCAATATGCCGCTCGTTGAGTATTCTGACAGCGAAAGCTCCGAATGTTCTAGACCCGTGGAAATCCAGAGTAAGAACAAAGCCGGTCAAGGTGTCAAAAGAAAGCGCGGCTCGGATTCGACTCTTCCTCCATTGCCAGACGCCTTTCACGATCTGTATGCTTCAACGTCAAGAATCAGCAATCAGGATGACCCATCTTTGCATGGCGGACGGCAGAGGGTGTTGCCCCATGCAGATGGCAATTGGCCAACTCATGTCTATATTGACTGTGAGTCTCTTTCAAAGAAGCATTCTAGTACCCGCTGCTTGGGATGTTTACTTACGGAAACGAGGGTATCCATCAACAGAACAATCGAGACAGCTCGATTATTTTTTGAGAAATCTCAGCCATGCTCAAAATCCAGACTCGTCAAAAGTGCAAACCCTGTTGAAAAGTGATCTCGGTGCAGAATTGCCTCTTCATATAAGTTTGTCGCGGCCGATTGTGCTGTTGACAGACCAACGCCAACCTTTTACTGATACTCTGGCAAAGGCCATCAGCAAATCGAACCTTCCTCCGTAAGTTTACTCTATGACTTTTGGTATATAAGTTCATCATGCTGAAACTTAATGCAGATTCGAAGTCTCGGTGACAGGGTTTGATTGGGTCAGCAACGATGAAAAGACTCGCTGGTTCTTAGTGATGCGTTTTAGTAGAACTCCTCAGAATGGTTTGAACGAAATGCTACGCATCTCAAATCAAATAGTCCAGGACTTTCGGCAACCTCCGCTTTACACTAAAGTACGACCATCTTTTGACGCCCACTATTCTCAAGGGTACAAGATGACCCAAAAGCAACGGCTCCCAAAGGATCCAAGACCCTCGTCACAGAGACTTCCGTCGCAGCGAGAACCATTAGAAGAGGCAGACATGTCTTACAATTTCCACATTAGTATCGCTTGGGCTTTGAGTGGCCCCACAGAGGACTCGAAGGAGAAGCTCGACCAGGCCAGCCATGATTTCCAAGCTATGAAAATTGGAATCAATACTGTGAAAATCAAGATTGGAAATAGCGTTACATCAGTATCTTTGACATCCAAGCTAGGAACCTCGAATGCAATTATTAAGAAATGCTGCTTTTAAAGGCTCTCTTGGTTTGAGATGTTGAAGTAATTGAAGATTACATCTCCATGTTTGACAATATCGGTAGAGAAAACGAGGGAACCCTCGCAATTCATCGCCACAATGGAATTCAATGAAAACCCCCCCATGAGAGCCCCCCAAGAGAGCCCCAAGGGACCCCTAAAATCCCTGGGGAATCTTCTAGGGCGGCACCAGGCGGCTCCGCGGTAGCCATAAGGGCTCTCTGAATTCCATTTTGGCGATGACGTGCCTCGGAAGCCTTGCCAAGCTAGTCGGAGATACTTCGGCCAAATGCCAAGATCATAGTGTGCCTACTTCACTTTCGCCCAATGGCCCGCAAATACTTCAACCTCCGGATATGCACAAGGTAGCTTGACCCAAGCGTGTAGGGAGTGTTCACGAGACAACATGTGGTGAAGGTACCAGACAAAACTTCATATGTCAATCCTCCCTCTGTATCGAGACGAGTCTCCACGCCAATTGGTGGAACCTGGGAGCATGAAGAAAAGTACCTCCTCTTTGGCTTCTCTACAGCTTCCATCTCGTATTCTAGGCATTGCTGACAATTGATTCCTCCGTAGGTACTGCATTCCATGAATGCGTCTCTGAGGAGGCTCTTGTAAACCTCAAATCCTACAAGTACTCGAGCGTGGACAAGTCCTTGATCTCCCACTACATCCTACGGCACTACGTGCGTTAAACCGTCCTAGCTATGCATCCAGCGACTTACCAACTTTGATAGTGGAACGGCTTCGTTGAACTACTCCCGCTATGGCTTGCCCCAAACATGGTGACCCTGCTGGGGTTTTTCTTCATTCTTAGCAATGTCATATGCTTGGAGATCTTCATACCGGATTTGGTCGGACCGGTAGGCTATATACCCCGTTGTGAGGTACCTATGGCGGAGTGTATACCTGGGATACTGAACAAACCCTAGGGTCCGTCATGGGTGTACTATAGCTTTGCTTTTGGGTTATGGATGTGAGCCACAAGAGGGAATGACAGCATATAGCACCGAAGAGCTGATGTGTAATTCAAAACCAGGTACTCGACTATGGACAACGTTGATGGCAAACAAGCACGACGGACGGGACAGTCGAGTGGGCTAGGGGAGCTGTTTGAGTATGTTCAGGCCTCCCACAGAAAGTCGTCCACTGAATGAGCACCCCGCAGCCATGGCATTGATTCCCTAAATTGTACCCTTGCGAGCCTGTGCGAAACAGCTGCCATGGGCCTGGGCTCTACGCCCAAAGGCGTCTTTACAGCTTTGATACCTTGTCTGCCTATGTTCTTCTCTACATGGGAAACATATCACACGCACACCCTCTACCTGGGATACTTCAATGGACCTACAGGTAGAAGCTATCACCCTTCCGTATCAACTGTGCTGAAACTGTGGCAGAGGGACTTATCCTTGCCTGTACGTTCATGATATCAGCAGGATACTATGGCCCTGGGATCTGGCAACGTCCGATAGCCGAGCTCGTTGGCTACCCAGAGATTCTTGGCGACTCGTCAGTGATCGACATTTGGATACCTATGCTGCTGGTCTCCTTCTTCGTAGCTCACCTGCCTGCTTGTGTGTCAAACGTCGTCAAAGCCAGACGTGCGCAAAGCCTTCCCGTGGCTCCTGTCTTCCTTGAATGGACGCCAATGGCCGTCTACACCGGAGCGATAGGGGCCTGGCTCTACTCTCCACACTCAACGTTGATGCGCGAGAATAGGTTGGTACTGTTCTGCCTAACCATGTCTTTTGTGTTTGGACGTTTGACTACGAAGATCATTTTGGCGCATCTGACTCGGCAGCCGTTTCCCTATTGGACTGTCATGCTTGTGCCTCTGCTGGGAGGTGCCGTGCTGGGTAATTTGCCACGCATTGGTCTACCAGCTGTTAGCGCGGAGGTTGAGTTGTGGTATCTACGGGCGTACTTTGTATTTGCCATGGTAGCTTACTTCCGCTGGGCGCTTTTGGTCATCAACAGTATATGTGCTTACTTGGGCATCAATTGCCTCACCATCACCGACAAGTCTGCTCCAGGTCAGTGTACGTCGTCTGAAAAGAGGGCTTTGAATGGCTCCGCAGCAGAAGAGCGCGAAGGAAATGGCAGGATTTCAGGGAAGGGTGACTAGTAGCGTGCATAGCATGCTGAGTCTACAATAGCGATGGGCGTGTCTCAAATTGATTGTGTCGCGTGACTGTTCTCTGAATATTCACTAAAAGCATATGATGCTGCGGGCGTTCAATTGCCAGCTATTTCGATATGAGCATTCAACGTGCGACACGACCCCTAAACGATTGTACATAGGCTACCATTGTGGAGCAGTTGCTTTATGACATTAATGACACGCAACTGATGATGTCTTGGGCCATCGCAACGTGATGACTTGTTTATAGTGGCTTGGCAACGCTCTTGTAGCTTCCACATCTGGTTTTGTTTCCTTCCTCTGAAGACCATGAACTGCGACTCTTCTCAAACTGCATCGTTTGATATCGATTGATATAACGCGCTGCTGTACATTTGAACAAAATTGCACTCAGCAACTTCACATAGCAAGATTATTCATGTCCACGATAAGATCCGAACTGCAAAGCAAACTCTTGAGGCTACTAATATTACATACAGATATTATACTGATGAATCATATGCATGCTAAGTCCAAACCTGATACCCCTTTTGAGAAACCGCTGCAACGAGCATGCTGGAATATGTAGCACAACTTTGGCCAACAAATTCACACTGGTGCAAGTCAAAATGTCCACTATTTCTTCTTGCCACCACCGAGACCCAAGGACTTGCCGATGCTTCCAAGGCCCATGCCTCCCAGCAGCTTGTCGATACCAAGACCACCAAGTAGACCATTGACGATGCCACCAAGGCCAAGACCGCCGAGCAACTTGCCGACTAGACCCAATACACCGGTAAGCAGTAGACCGACAGCGGCGATGATCTGGAACAGAGGCTCGGTGAGCAGACCCCACAGAGGACTGAGCTCCTTCTTGGCGTGTGGCATATCTGCCAACTTCTTCTTGGCGTTCTCGATCGTCTTGACAATGTTCGACGTCAGCTCCTTCAGCGAATTCGCCAGAGCGTTCTCCTCGGGAGTTGCCTCGCCGGCTTGGGCTCGTGCCTTTGCGTTGGCAGCAATTGATCCGTCTGGGTCGAGTCCTCGGATGGCACCGTTGCATTCTTGTAGGATGCGGTTACCTTCTTCAATCATAGGTTTGACGTCCTTGACGACTTCCTCCTCATCGAGCTCCTCCTTTGGTGTTCGTTCAGCTTTGTCGAGACGCTGTGCAAATTGTTAGCCTACAGATGAGCGAGAAACAACGGTATCAAACTTACGTCGGTTATGTTCTTGCAGACGGGCTCCATCTTCTCGATGGTTTGGACGACGACGTTGTTGATCTTCTTGGCGATGTCTGCGTCGTGCGCTTTCTTTATCTCTTCTTCCGTGGGACCCTCGTCTTCTTGCAGGTTCTGCATCAATGTACACTCACCAACCTTGTTGCCGTCATTATCAACAACATATCCGTTGTCATCGACTTCAAGGCCGACTAGCGTTGGCAGATGGCCATCGGTAACCATGCCGAGTAATTCACCATTCTCATCCCGGACTTCACCATCCTTGTTGACTTTGTGACCGGACATAGGGTTGATGTTCCTCTCCTTCTCTTCTGGCGTCCATCGGATAGCCCTGCCAATGCTGTTACCAGCCTTGTCGAGGATCTCACCGTCTTCGTCCACCTTGCGACCGAGGAGTTTCTCGGCATTTGGCATTGATTCTTCGTCGAGCTTGCCAACAATTTGGCCGGACGCGTCTTGAATTACACCGTCCTTAGCAACAACCAAGTTCTCCCAGCCTGCGAAAGGACCTTCTGGCTTCTGGGTTCCGCCGCCTGGCAAGAGCTCGGCCTGGCCGATGACCTTTCCATTGTCGTTCCAGATTTGGCCTTGGCCATCAACCCTCTTGCCTGCGAGCTCCTCAGGATTGCCCTCGGCGATACGGCCAAAAATTGTGCCGTGCTCGTCAACAACATTGCCAGCCTTGTTGACAACCTTGCCGTCTAGCATGGACAGATCAGCAACCTCCTCCGGAGGCTCGTCGTATGGCTCGGCGTGGCCCTTGACGTTGCCATACTTGTCGATGATGTCACCATCCTCGTCGACAGCACGTCCAACAAGCCTCTTAGGATCACCCTCAGTGACCACACCAACAGTGTTTCCGTCTTCGTCTTCGACCATGCCGTCCTTGACAACAACAACACCCTCTAGGCCAGCGAAGGGACCTTCTGGCTTGGCTTCGCGCTCATTCTCAGGAATGGGCTCGCACTGCCCGACGACTTTTCCTGAGTCGTTCCAAAGCTTGCCTTCTGCGTCACATTTCCGACCAGCAAGCTCTTTGGCGTTACCTTCGACAAGCCGACCGATTGGTACGCCCTCAGGACCAATGACATTGCCTTGCTTATTGACAGCTAGACCTTCAAGGATCGAGTAATCCACCTTGACTTCTTCCTCTACGGGTTCTTCGTATCGATCAGCGTGGCCGACGATATTGCCGCGCTTGTCCATAACATCACCGTCCTCATCAACGGCTCGGCCCACCAATTTCTTGGGGTCGCCTTCGGTCAAAATACCGACCTTGTTTTGGTTTTCGTCCTCGACCCATCCGTCGGGAACGACGATCAGACCTTCTAGGCCTGCAAAAGGAGCGTCTTCTTCGTCGTCTTCCTGAGGCAGTGTTACAGCCTTGCCAATGACATGTCCTTTGCCGTCCCAGAATTGACCTTCAGCATCACATTCGGCACCCATCTTGGCAAGCTTTCTGGCATCACCTTCAATGAGCTCACCAAGTGGCTTGCCTTCAGAGTCGACAATCTTTCCTACTTTGTTGCATTTCAGACCTTCCAAGATCGAGAGTGGTGGAAGCTCAGGGCCGGCATCTTCTTCCCCAGCAGTTTCACCCTCCGCAGGCACCAATTCGACTTTGCCAATGACGTTGCCCTCGGAGTCGAGGACCTCGCCTTGAGGATTGATCTTCTTACCTTTGCAGGCATCGATCTCCCCCTCAACAAGCTTGGCGAGGGTCTCGCCATCTTCGTTGACAACGTCTCCGTTCTTGTTGACCTTGTAGCCTTCCAAGACTGAGAAATCTGGTCCAGGCTGCACAGCTTCTGGGAATGCTTCGGGAATCAATTCGACCTTGCCAATGACGTTGCCTTCTGAGTCAAGAACCTCGCCTTGGTCATTAACCTTCTTGCCCTTGCAAGCATCAAGTTCACCCTCAACAAGCTTAGCAATGGCGTCACCATCTTCGTTGACAACCTCGCCCTTCTTGTTGACTTTGAGACCTTCAAGGATGTCGAGACCTGGGAGCTTGGGCTTCTCTGCCTCTTCCTCTCCCTCGCCTTCCTCCTCTGCCCCGGGCTCTTCGACGTCGAATGCCTCTGGGATCAGCTCAACCTTGCCAATGACATTTCCGTCCTTGTCAAGGACCTCGCCGTTGGCATTGATCTTCTTTCCAACGAGATCAGTAATCTCGCCTTCGGAGACGCGAGCAATGGGCTCTCCGTCCTCATTAAGGACTTCACCCTTCTTGTTGACCTTGAGACCTTCCAAGATATCAAGCCCTGGGAGCTGAGGAGCTTCTTGAGCGGCCTCCTCGACGAGTTCTGGGTGAAGTGCTTTCATGGCCTCGTCGGCGGCCTCTCCTGGAACAACCTCGACTTTACCGATGATATCGCCATCATCGTTTAGGATTAGGCCCCTATCATTGGGGATCTTACCGGCACACTTCTTGGAATCAGAGTCCTCGGTGAGCTGGCCAATAATCTCGCCCTCATCATCAAGGATCTTGCCCTTCTTGTTAACCTTCTTGCCTGCGAGGATTGTGAGATCTGCAGTGATTCCTCCAGTGGCCTCCTTGGTCTCTTCAGCGGCGCCCTCAGCGGCACCTTCTTCGCCTTCAGGGGCCCCTTCGACACCCTCTTCAGCACCCTCCTTAAGCTTGTCGGCGGCCTCGCCAGGTACGACTTCGGCAATACCAATGACATCGCCGTCCTCGTCCACAATCTCACCCTTTTCATTGAGTGTGTAGCCAACAAGGTCGGCGGGGTCACCTTCAGTGATCTTTCCGAGTGGTGTTCCGTCAGGACCCAGAATATCGCCATTCTCTCCCACCTCTAGGCCTTCGAGAACGCCAACATCTGGAAGCCGGCCCTTTGCTTTTTCGGCGAGCTGCTTCGCTTTGTCTGGAAGAACAGTGGCGACACCAATGACGTCTCCGTCTTCGTCGAGAATCTCTCCATTGTCACCAATCTCTTGGCCGACCAAATCTTCGGGGTCACCCTCTTCGAGTTGACCCAATGGCTCACCATCTTCTCCAAGGATCACTCCACCCTCGCCAACCTTAAGACCTTTGAGCACTGAAAGATCTACTGGGAGCTCCTCAGCAGCGCCTTCTGCGGTCTCTTTGGCACCATCAGCGGCCTCGCCAGCCTCATTGGCAACATCTTCAACGCCATCGGGAGCGGTGTCCACAGCTGTGTCCTTCGCGTCTTCAGCAGTCTCTTCAGCATTGTCCTTTGCTCCGTCGGCGGTCTCTTCGGCTGTATCCTTCGCGTCTTCAGCAGTATCTTCAGCCTTGTCCTTTGCTCCGTCGGCGGTCTCTTCGGCTGTATCCTTCGCGTCTTCAGCAGTATCTTCAGCCTTGTCCTTTGCTCCGTCAGCGGCCTCTTCAGCTGTGCCTTTTGCGCCCTCGGCAGCCTCGCCAGCTTCGTCAGCGGCACCATTGACATCACCATCTTTGGCGTTGCTTGCAAGGCCACCAGCTGCGCCCTGCGCCTTCTCAGCGGCACCTCCAGCTTCGTCAACGGTGTCGTCAGCGGTCTCATCAGCGGTTTCTGTGTCCTCGCCAGCTCCTTCGGCAGTCTCTTTGGCACCGCCAACAGTTTCTTCACCTTCGTCTTCGGCGGTCGATACTGCAGAGCTAGCCTCCTCACCAGTTTCGTTGCCAGTTTGGCTGACTTTGCCCACTGGAGTATCCTCCTTCTCGTTGTCAGCTTCATCTGCGGTCTCGTTGTCTTTCATATCGATCTTTCCTTGGCCTTCTTCGCCTGTGTCTTCGGCCTGCTTTTTGGTGTCCTCAACGTTTTTCTTGCCGAGCTTTGGGGGCTTGGGTCGCGCTGATTGAGGAGTGCTGCCATTCTTAGGTCTTGGCGGTAGCTTGGGGGAATCTGTGTCGGCAGTGTCCTTGGCTTTATCTGCGGCACCACCACCAGCGCCTTTAGCAGTGTTAGTCGCCGATTTTGGGGCACCTTCAGAAGACTTTGCATCACTTTGTGACTGACCAAGCTTTGGTGTTGTACTGGACGCAGGATTCTTACCAGCTTTTGTTGGCGTTTGTGGAGCCTTTGCGGGCGTCTTGCCTGCCGCGGGTGAGGGAGCCATGCTCTTGGAGGTACGTGCGGTTTGAGGGGAAGGGGTTCTTGACTTCGATTTTGAGCTCTCTGGTGGAGAAGCACGGTCCGGAGTAGGGGGAAAGGAATAGTATGCGTATGAAGCGGAGGAGCGTGGTCTCTCGCTTGTCATATAAAGTTAGGTAGGGAGAAGTAAGGGGAGAGGTAAGTATTTTGGGAGAGAATGTTTGAATGACTAAAGGGTGGCTGGGGTTTTGTTCACTTAAGAGGATCGTAACACGCAGCAACAGCTTCAAACGAAGTTGGCGACCGAACGCCTCAAACTGTGGCTTCAAAGCAAGAAAATGGGCGGGGCTGGGAGAGCGGACCAAATTGGCCATTGCGTCACAGATGCTGGGGTCCCTGTCGGTTTTCAACTACATACTGGCCAATGGGAGGAATACAAGAGTGGCTGGAGCAGGGACACCGACTTTGGGATCGACGATGTTGGGGTCCCATGATGATCTGGAGCGCAAAGAGGGATTAGCGGTGGTGTCTGAACGGGGAGGCTACTGCCGCTTGTGCAGACTATCCTATCAACAGAAGTTCTGATGTCGGAAAACCTGTTTCTGGCGCATCGGCGCGACATGTGGAAATGAAAGGCAGGACTACCCTAGGGCTAAAGTTGAGCCACAGCCATAGATGTGCCTTTCTCCGAAGAGTGTTCAAAACAAACCCTACGAGCCCATGAAGCGTCCATCACTGTGACCTTGGCATTGTAAGATAGTATTGATTGCTCTCTTCCGATTTCTCGGCTATTTGCGCAATATTTCGTTGCGAGGAGAAATTCGACGATTAGCCACTGATCCTAAAACCCGTTGTTGCGGTACAGATATCAGATCTTGACGGTACATGTAGGAGGAATGCCTACAGTCCAAGGGAATCATTGCCCATGGTGTACTCAGTAACCGCATGCAAGCTCAAAGTCCAATTTTCTCTTCTACTTTCCGCACTGCACATAACAATCTCTGGCTGCATGTATCCATCCGCATCGACAAGGACGAAAAAGAATGTGAAAATTGAGCATTGATGTGTCGATCGTTTGTTGTCACGATTTGTGTTTCTTTCGAGCGCATCAACTCGTTTCCAATCAATGATACCGAATATTCTCCTATTTGAGTTCTTCGAGCAACTAGACTTTCCAAGCTGGCTCCAAATGAGCCAAAATTTGGGTCAGATATTGCGCAAACCGGCCAACGTCCTCCAATCAAACCTACCCTTCGGTCCTTCCAGCCAATTTTTTCCTCCCACGGTACCTACCTCTCTGCAACAGTTGACTCGGCCCTGCTAACTTGACTCCTTTGGATAGAATACTTCACAATGTTTCAGCAGAATGTGGCTATTGCAATCGTCATCCCTATTCTGCGAATTGCCTTTGCCGGTGGTACTTTTGGTGTATATTTATGCGTGCATCAGGCGGCGAAGTATTGAAGGGGGTGGGTGATTGATGAGATTGATGGTTGATAAGACTGTGATTGGGTCTGATGAAAAATTGTTGGAGGAAACTGAGTAGAGAGAAACACATTTCTGAAGTAAGGTGCCTTCCTGTGGAACTCATGGTTAATTAGTGGGGAAGAGGGCGTGGAAGCTGTGGTGAAGTGATGGAGAAATTGTGAGTAGCTAAGGTTGGAGACGGCAAGCGTCAATTGGAGAAGGCGAACGAGAGGCAAACATTGGTATTTAGGACTAAGGTAACAAGTGAATAATGCTTCCTGTGCACGTGGAAACATCCCGCTTCTTTCACACTATCATCCCGCACCTCTGGTCATTCCCTGGCAAGAATATCTCATTAGTGGAAATAGATGGTGTGGCTTGAACCCCAAGGATTGCCTCCACCCTCTCTTACCTTTGTACCCCTTCCCACTTGAACCACCCATGACCCCGCCTGACCATGCCAAGCCCGCTCTGAGCTACCCCTCTATGGCTCCTACCCAGGATTTGTGTCTTCCCCAGCCGTCCGAAATGAGCTCAATAGCTCAGACTCAAGAAAAGAAAGAGCACGAAATCCTGAAGAAATACAAAACTGCCGAGTCCCTCAAAGACGAGGACTTTGACTGCAAACAGTCTGAGGCTGCGCGGACGCTGCAGAAGAACTACAGAGGATATCGAGCAAGGAGAGAGTTGAGAGGATTGAGCCTCGATCCTTCCTCAAGATGGGTCGAGGTAAGTACGACCCTAGCCTATGGTTGTCACCCTGTGCGCTTTCCTAACATTCATAGGCAATCAAAGAAGCCCAATACCGAGAGCTCACGACGCCTCGTCCACGATCCTCAGGACCAGACGACCTTACCAGAACTAAATCCGAAGCTCGTGCCAACTGGTCTCGTGTGGGTAAAATCGCCCGAAGAGCAGGCGGTAGCGAGGACTCTTCCCTCTCCTCCTCGGACGAATCCAACAATGACAAATCATATGCCTCGCCAAAAGAAGCCCGGCGGCGGCAAAAGCTGGCTGAAAAGCAAGAGCGGAATAAGTCAGCGAAACAGATGGACTTGTCATACTTTCTAGAGATGATAGACGTGAAGCACCGCTATGGTAGCAACCTCCGCAAATACCACGCCGAATGGAAAAGTCGGCCTACGAACGAGAACTTCTTTTACTGGCTTGATTATGGCGAAGGTGAAGACGTGGAAGTGGAGAAATGTTCGAGAGAGCGGTTGGAAAATATGCAGGTGCGATACTTGGGGCGAGAAGATAGGAGACTGTACGAAGTCATCGTCGATACAGACGGGAAGCTATGCTGGCGGAAAGACGGAGTACGGGTTGATACCACAGACCAATGGCGAGATTCAATCAAAGGGATTGTTCGAGTCCGTGACCCAACCCCTGAATGGGCACACAATCGCCCGGCAATGTTGAGGGGCAGTAGCGAGTCCAGCGGCATGAGTAGCGAAGAGGAGAATGTCGCTTCGCCAACTAGTAGTACGCCTGCTTCCACTATTGAGGAGAGCAAAGAGCCCGGGTCTATTGCGGGAATTATGAAAGCTCAGCCCGAGACGCCGAAGTCGACGACGAGTAGCAAGTCTTTTGGGGGTATCTTTCGGAGGCCGGCTGTGGCGAAGAGGGAGAAGAAGAAGGAGAAGAGGAAGAAGCAGATTTGGATATTTGTGAGACATGTTGGAAGTCTGACGTTTGGGGGGTTCTGGCGACTGACTGTGACTGTAGGTCGCGGATACGAATAATAATCTCTACATCGGTATCAAGCAGTCGGGCGCTTTCCAGCATTCGTCCTTTGTGCATGGTGCGAAGGTCTCGGCTGCTGGGTTGATTACCATAAAAAATGGGCAATTACGGAGTAAGCATCCCTCATCCTTTCTCTCAGCCTACTCTTCAGGCTGGGTGTCAAAACAAGTCGTAATTGGAAGGGCTACAGAGTCTAAAAGGCCCAGCACATCAACCCAGAAGAGCAGATACTTTAGCTATCGGCAGTCAAGCTCGTTGACCGCGACTGCGTCTACGACTGCCACTTGATTTGACACCCAGCCTGCCTTTCAGCTACCCCTTCACCAGATCTTTCAGAAAAGTCACAACGCTCCCAAACTCCTTCTAGCTAACAAATTTGCATCATAGTTATCCAACCCCGAAGCGGGCACTACAAAACACCATCCCACAATCTTCACATCTTCATCAAGTCTCTCCAGTCTCGAGGCGTCGATATGTCCATGACTGCCGTCGGGAGTACGTATGCTGCTATGGTGGGGATCGAGACGTTTATGAAGAGTAGGGGGAAGATTCGGAAATTGAAGGAGGATTTGAGGAGTTTGAGCTTTGGGAGGGAGAAGAGCAAACATGGCCAGAAGTGATGAAACAAAGGGGGAGCGTCTTCGAAGTGTTGGACTTGGCGTCTGCGACGGGTCTCGATCATAGCGATTGCTTGAGCGGTCGAGAATCACGAGGTGACGAGAGCTGTGATGACGATTCTTGTATGAAAGAGCTAATTGCACACAGTGAAATGCAGCTACAGAGGGGTTGTTTATACCCTCGACAACGCTGGGAATTTATTGATTATTAAATGGGAATACACTTGGTTGTTACAACTGGAATGAATCAAATCCGCAGGAGGATCGTCAATCTACCAAATACGACTTCCCATTGCACGATATAGGCAAACTATCTACTTGTCATTCTTACATGACAAGAATTTCCTGAAAGCGATAAATTTTGATAATACTACTAAATACCTCAATTGAGTCATCCCAATTGAACAAAGACATCAACCTAAACTCCAGTATTCCCAAGTTCCCCTCTTCCCAACTTCCTATATCGTCAAACAGCACCACATCCCCTCTTCCCATCCCCATCCCTGTTCCTCTCCTCCCTCTCCCTCTTCCTCTCCAGGCACACTCCCTCCAACTTCTCATCCTCCTCCCTCTGCAAATCCCGCGTCATCGTCATAGCCACCCTCCTTCCCCTACATCTATACCCCGACATCTTCTCGCCTATGAACCAGCACACGAGACCGAAACAGCACAAGCCCAGGAATATTCCCAGGCAACCGATGAGGAGGAGAACGACTTCTGTGGTTGCTGTTAGCTGAGGACTGATGGGAAGGGTGGGAGGGGATGGGTGGGTAACCTGAACTAGTGGGCTCTGCATTCTCGAACAGTCCTCGTGTCTGTAGCGTTGGTGGTGGCTTTGAGGAAGGAGCTGGTTGTTGGTTGTGCGAGTCGGGTTTGCAGGGCCATTCGTAGCCCCAGATGCTGCAGGCGGTCTCGCCGAGACTATCTTCTGTATTCCATATATAATCTTGGTCAGCTTGGGATGGTTGTACTCGGGCAGACTAGGATGGTGATGGACCACTTGAGGCTAAGTGTCAAGTCATCTCGCATGGAAGTGCGTATGCAAATACTACGCACCATGTGGCTTCGCAGGCTCCTGAGGCTCATCGTCCCGACGGGCGAGCAGGTCGCGGATCTGGGTGAGGTGGTCTTTAGGGACGGGTGAGCCAGATTTGATACTTGTCATGGTTGCAGGCGAGGCGTTTGTGAGGATATTCTTGGTGTGAGCGCGTGTGTCGAGGTCCGACTCACATGAGTCGAGGTTGCGGGTTCCCTGGGGAGCGCATCGTGGTATCGACTGGGGTATCAATGAATGGGGGGCCATCCTGTCGTGACGGAGTGGTGGAGGGAATAGGAATGGTGAATTAGATTTGGGGAGATGAATTAGGGGTGCGAGAGTGGTTTGATTTGAAGGGAGTGTTGATTGCAAGATCAGTCTAGAGATGTAGAAGAAGTAATGCAGAAGGAGCATGGAGGAGAGGAGCAGTCTTTAAGTGAATGAAGTTTTCAATTTTGCCTATCTGGCATGTGGCTTACGCCCAACCCACAATTTGCTTCCTGGGGATCCGGAGGGACGAGCAACGTCCAATCGTGTCGTTGGAATTCAATAAACGTGGGTGTTCTGACATGTGTCTTTATTCATTAGCACACGGATCATGTTGACCAATGAAGTGATTTTAAGCATAGTCGTGGGTATTTATCTCAGACATCCAAGGAAGGTTGCTACGCACACAGTACTGACGGCCTAATTGGGTTGACCGGCCAGCTTCGCGTGAAAACTGCGAATGTGGTATGGTTTGCATCATAGAAATGAAGGGGAAAGGCTTGAAAAGAAGAATGAGTGCTTACCATGAACATTTGTCGTAGCAAGCGTCGATGTTTTCTATATATGCTGATATATATGACCGGCTTGTGGGTAGTAAGAATACTCTCAAAACTGTGGGGTTCCTAATAAAAACCTGTTAGCATAGAAGAAATTGTTGCTAGGTGATGTAGAGTTTTAGGAAGTGGATGTTTGTCAGAGAGAAGATTATGGTTCGCCATGATCTGCTGCGATCCCCCGGAAAGTGGTTACGAACAGAGACAAAACACACTTTCAGGTTTGCAGGATCTTACCAGATGTCCGACTAAGGATGACGATATTGGGATTTCATCATGTAATTGGGGCAGAAGTGGAAAACCTGAAAGTCAGAGGCTCACCTTTTAATGCCCCTTGGATATAAGGATTTGGACGAGTTGTCGCTTTCGACGGGATTCGTGTTCCCAGCACAGGCCACCAGATCTTCTTCCCCTCCACCAATGGCTTTCGGTCTTGAGCACAAGCACCAGCTTCTGACGCAGCATTTCCCGCAATGGTGGCAGCAGCTTCTGGGGCGGTCTCCGGTTGGGGTGCAGTTCTCTCTGTAGGCGTAGATGGTTCATCACCGTAATCTAGTATCTGCTCATCCGCAACAATCGAGTCCAGTTCTCGAGCGAGTCTTCGATGGGTGGGCTCTCTGCCATGCCGATCACCTAAATCTGATTGATTTCTTTTTCGCTTGTTCCGTGAAGCTGTTCTCGCAGATCCAGTATCCCTATCTTGCTCAAAATGTTTCACAGAAGCGTTGTTTTCCCAAGCTATGCCGCCAGATTGCACTTCTACCAGCTCGCTCGAAGCCAGTGGAGCTAGTGCAGCCTCCTCGAAATTGGAAGTTTCGCCCTCTGAGCGCTCGTCTCCATCCGCTTCTCTATTCTCTTTGAGAACTTGCCTCTCACGTAGGATAGAGTATATTTCGCTATGTCTGAACATAGCGATTTGATCATCGGTCAGGGTGCGTTTGTTGCCATCTGGATAGTAGCCCAGATCGTCCTCAACCACTTGTCCGTCGTAGTCATGTGTTGCTGCATTGAGAATTTCGGTTTCACTAGACTTTAAATGGGTTGAAGGGAGCGCAAAGCCGAAGACGAGTTTGTGGAACGCGTAGAGGGCATCCTGTCGCTGAACGTCAGCAAAATGAACCCCAAAGGAGCATCAGGACAGGCAAACCTGCGTGACTGTTGGAATCTGTAGCATCGAGGCGACGAGGCCATTAGCAGTAGGTACGCTTAATTAGAATATCTATACCAGAAGCCCGTCGATCCAGCATCGCCAGAATCCCCACATGATCATTGGAGTAAGAGGATATTGGGTGGACTCGGTGGGTTTTGCCGAGAAAATACAATCTCGTGCGGAATTATTTCCAGACTCTTGGCACTCACTAAATAACAAAATGTTCTACTGCGCTCTTCTTACACTACTTGGAGTAGTTACGGGCTTCACATTTGGCGCCCTCGAAGAGTGAGCGTTAAGTTCACTCCTCATTGGATTTTAATATTTGATCTATTTTGGCTGGCATATTTTCATTTGGTTTGACACTGTTTTGCACAACAACACTGTATGGCTTCATTTTTGGCTTCAATTTGGCTGAGGTTCAGCGCCCTGTATAAGGTCCTGTATAAGGTACGCTTTAAGTAGATCTCTAGACACCCAACGCCACATAGCCTAGCGGCTAAAAGTCAACCCCCTAAGGGCTGAGGGGCGTAGGAATCAACAACAACAACAGCAACTGCGCTCTTCTTCTTCTACCATGTATGAATCAACAGCCCAGTGTCTAAGAGCGACGACTGCATAAAATGAAGGAGGATAGCGCGCACAATGGTTTCGAAGACTAAGAGTCACATCAAATCCTGACAACTTTATACAATACGAATACTCATCCTGCCTTCGAAGGCATTGCGCTCATCCTCACCACTATCTTGAGACGCTAGATTATTATACTGGAGGCTCTCCGCTTGCCTTGTCACTTGCTAGCTTTCTGAAACACCATATTTGCCGGTCTCATGGCCTCACTTTTGGCACAAGGGCCGCTCTGAAAACTGAAAAGTAGCCCTCATTCAGTGAAGGTAGTCAAGAAATGGACCGAGACACGTGGACTTAAAAATGTCAATAGACCGTATCTGGGGCTAGAAGCCGAAGGCTTTTTTCACCATTTTCTGCGCTCAAGTACCATTCTTCGTGGACATTCTTGGACTATAAGATCTGTACATCGATGCCAATCCAAAAGCTCCGCCGTATTCACGATCTTTACAAAATGTCAGGACTTGTCGGGTCATCAACCTTAGGCCTAGCAAGCATGATTCAACGAGCGAATCACCAAACATTTTCCCCAAGACCCACCTCCCTAGATCGCTAAGGCTAACAGTGCCGCCTGATGCCTGAGATAGTCAGTACAATCTCAGATAGTGAATTCAAGCAGAGCTGGCTAACGAGAGCAAAATCCTTAGCCATGGCTAATGCTTGGAGACGTTTGGAGCTTGAGAATGATCAGGATGGCGCAAGTAGTAGACACAGGTGCCGATCAACAGGGTAAGCTTGAATTGAAGATACATGGTGAGAGGAAACAATGAGATGGTTGAAGCCTTTCTGTACTCAATGAAAGCACGACGTAGATGAGTGGGGCCGAGGAACAGTTGCGGTACGATTATTGACCTGCCGGGATGCATTATTGCGTATATACCAAAGTTTGTGGAATGGATATATGAGGCATTTCAGGAAGGCTCGGATTACTAAAAGCCTGCGTGAGAATCGTGTTCTGCGCCCTTCGCTGCGCTTTAATACATGCCAAGGCAGGTATGTAAGCAGGTGCATACACTAAAAGCAACCATCCAAGACCTTTACTTTATTGTCGTCTTACGATCCTACTGCATAAGTGCATAATCACTATGGAATCTGGGCCTAGAGCATTTAGCAAATTGCATCGCTTACGGGCATGGAATTCAGCGAGGGAAAAGGATTGTCAGGTGTTAGCCTGGGGAGCAAACCCCAGCAGCGCGTGGAACATACAGTGCTGAAGGCTGACAAGACAAGCGGAGAGTCCTGTGTATAATAATCTAGTTTCAATACCCCGATCGTGTCTTAAGATAGTGAATATAAGGGTAATAGTAACAATACCGTCTAAGGTAAGATGAGCGTTATATAAGTTATAGGAAACTTGCATGACTCGTAGTCTTCGAAGTTATTAAGCGCGCTTTCACTCTAATCAGTAGGAGAAAAAGAAAAGCGAGATCAAGCAGCATAACGATCCTATTAGAGGGCACTAAAGGTAGTGTTGCTCGACAAATTGCCTCCATGCTTCATTCGCACGCAACGCTCACTTTTCGATCTGTACACGGTATTCGTCTTATCGTACAATCTCTATTTCACAGTAGCCCCTGTGCACACTTCGACTTACAAAATGTTTGTCCACCCACCATGTCATCCCCACCATCTCCACCCTTCTTCTAAGCACCTAGCGGTCCTCACCCCCCCTCCAACCCCCTCCTACACCCCTCAACCATTTTCTTGACCTCCCCCACCGCCCCCTCATTAATCTTCTCCATCTCCTTCAAAGCTCTATGCAACTCATCAGGCCCAACCTGCTTCCCCAACTCCATCGCCCTGTGTCTCTTCCTCTGCGCGCCCCTTGCCTCTCTAAGCACAACATTACAGTTCTCTCCCTTCTTCAAGGCTAGCGCTTTGGCTTCGTTGCGCGATTCTTGCGTCGTGGGTGGAATGGGAACGGTTATGGTGAGAGGATCGGTAGGCGAGGTGGAGGGGTTGAAGTTTGAGGGGGAGGTTTGGAGGGCTGACATAATTGGTTTCACATGCTGTAAATGAAACGACGATAAGCATTTATACCTTCATGCGAGCATTGAACTGCCCGTCTTTTCAACAGCCAACCACAACAAGGGCCTAACTCACATCCTTCTCCCCCACCAAAACACCCACATTCCTCCCCCTAAAAACCACACTTGCCACATCCCCCAACTTCACACTATCCCTACTCCCCTTCTCCAACTTTACCCTCACATTCTCAATACCCTCCGCATTCCTCCCCCCAGCTTTGACTTTGGCCAATTCACTTTTCAAATCCTCATGGGCGCGCGCAATGGCGGCGTTGTAATCGCTGAAATCAAAGGCGTCGAGTCCCTCGGTTTTTTGTGCGTTTGTCTCGACGGTCCGTTTGGATTCTTGTTTGCCACCGCGGGAGGCTTTCTTTGCAAGGGACTTGTACGTGGAGAAGAGCCGAGAAGCGTTTTGAGGGAGCGTTGTGATTTGAGGCTTGGTGTATAGCTGGGTGCTGCATCGACTGCATATTGAGGGGGAGCTGTACTGTAGTAGTAGGCGGTTGTATTGTCGTGGGAGGGCTGGAAGGAGTGTGGCGGGCAGCTTGGCCTGCATTGCTGCTGGAGCTGCTGTCGAGAGTTTTGTAGCTTTGAAAGTTTCTCAGCGTAGAGATTAGGGTTAGGGCTAGGCGGCTGTAAGGCTATAAGGCTACTGATACCTTACTCTACAACTCCAGTGGAAAAGAGTATGTACAATCAAGAAATTTTGGGAAATCTGTAACAGCATGTAGGATCCATCTATTCATTCTAGCTAGAAGGGTGATTTGGTGAACAATGCAGGGATCAGTAGATTCTCCTGATGTTCGGATAGTAAACGTGTGCAGGCAGAACATAGAGGGGCTATCCAGCAATGTGGCTGCGCCGAACTTTTGAGCACCATAACAGCCTATCAAAGCTTCGCTGGAGCACATCGTGGATATCGTGGTCAAATGTAGGTCAGGTCTTCACTCTCTCAGTCAATCAAACATTAAGGTCTACGCCTAGCGCGTCGACATGGCCTTGGTTACCAGGCGCTTCAGCGCCAATTCCTTCTTCTTCAGATCATCAGACTTGGAATCTTCGATCTCGAGCTGGGCCATGGCGTCGCTGAGAGCGGTTTCAATCTTCTCTTTGGTGCCGCGCTTGAGCTTGAGGGACATCGTTGGGTCGGAAGTGATTTCTTCGACACGGGAGATGTAAGATTCGAGTTGTTGCCGGGCTTCGAACTTCTTACTGAAAGCGTCGTCGCTATTCTTGAATTTGGCGGCATCTAAAGAATTATCAGTATTCATTTATAGAACAATGCTCAGAGTGGAACTTACCGCTAATCATGTTCTCGATCTCACTCGACGACAGCTTACCGACAGAGTTGGAAATAGTGATGTTGGCACTCCTGCCAGATGTCTTCTCGGTAGCGGTAACCTTGAGAATACCGTTGACATCGACTTCGAAAACGACCTCAAGGACCGCGTCACCGGCCTTCATTGGCGGTATAGGTGCAAGGGTGAACTCTCCGAGGGAAGTGTTGTCCTCGCAATTCACACGCTCGCCCTGGAACACTGGAAATTGAACAGTCTGCTGGTTGTCTGCGACGGTGGTGAAGGTCCGCTTCTTGATCGTCGGGACAGTCTGGCCACGAGGAACCACGGGAGCGAAGATGTTGCCCTCCATGGCAACACCCAACGAGAGAGGGACGACATCAAGGAGCAGGAGATCGGCGGTGTCGGCGGAGGTCGCCTTTCCGGATAAAATACCAGCCTGAACGGCTGCACCATAGGCGACGGCTTCGTCAGGGTTGATGCTCTTCTCGAGCTTTTTGCCATCGAAGTAGTCGCTCAGTAGCTTTTGTATCCTTGGGATACGAGTGGAGCCACCAACAAGCACAATCTCGTCAACCTTGCTCTTGTCCAAAGCAGCGTCCTTCAGCACTTGCTGGACTGGGTCAATTGTTCCGTTGAAAGCCTTTGCATTGAGGTCCTCGAAACGAGCGCGGGTGATCTGAGCATTGAAATCCTCTCCGTCAAAAAGCGAGTCAATCTCAACAGTGGTTTGAGTACCATTGGATAGTGTACGCTTGGCACGCTCGCAGGCCGTCCTCAGTCGTCGAAGCGCGCGAGCATCCTTGCCAAGGTCCTTCTTCGTCTTCCTCTGGAATTCCTTCTTGAAGTGGTCGAGCAGGTTGGTATCGAAATCCTGGCCGCCAAGATGAGTATCACCAGCGGTAGCCTTCACGGTGAACACACCACCCTGGATATGTAGAAGAGAGACATCAAAAGTTCCTCCACCAAGATCGTAGATCAACACGTTCCGCTCCTTCTCAGATTTTCCGGAACCGAGACCATAGGCAATGGCAGCGGCAGTGGGCTCGTTAATGATTCGCAGGACTTGTAGATCTGCAATGGCTCCTGCATCCTTGGTCGCTTGACGCTGGTTGTCATTGAAGTAGGCGGGGACGGTGATGACGGCTTTCTTGACTTTTTTCCCAAGCTTGGTTTCTGCTACTTCCTTCATCTAGATGATTGTCAGCTTGTGCAAGAGGCCGCGAAAGGTGGTGAATGTACCTTCATGAGGACCATGGAGGAGATTTCCTGCGGCGAGAAAGTCTTTGTCTCCTTCAGGTATTCCACTTGAACCATTGGGCTACCGCCTTGGTCAATGACCTTGAATGGCCATGACTCGATATCCTTCTTGACTGTGGGGTCGTCGAATCTTCGTCCAATGAGTCGCCTGAGATTTGTGTTAGCTAGTGCAATAATTCTGGTCCCTCGGGCAATGTCTTACTTAATATCGAAGATAGTGTTCGCTGGGTTCATAGCAGCCTGGTTTTTCGCCGACTCGCCAATCAATCGCTCCTCATCTGTGAAGGAGACGAACGAAGGTGTTGTGAAGCTGCCTTGCTCATTGGCAACTGGGGAGGAACATCGTTAGTCTCGAGTCTCGGTAGGCTTGAGAGTCATGAAACATACTGATCTCGACGTTGGTGCCTTCATAATTGGCAACGCATGAGTACGTGGTACCTAAGTATCAACTTTTTAGTAACGCCCAAGGCGCCCGTAGTGTTGGCCAATCTTACCCAAGTCGATGCCGATAGCTCCCTCGTACACTTCGTCCGCCATTTTGTAATGTCGCGTCAAGAGTATTGGATGGGGTGGTGTTGGTAGGTGGAGAGGGTAAGGTGGTTTGGAGGAAAGAGAAGCTTTAAGGAATTATTCGCGGTCAATCCAAAAATTTCGTGGGCAAGATGCTACCCGGAGCTAAGGGCGCTAGCCGGATAACACTAAGACCGGCTTTACATGTTTAATAGCAGGGGCAGGCAGCACGGGCAGGCATACAAGCCTTCACCAAGTGTACTTCAATGAGATAGGGTTTGTAGAGACACAAAATGAATCTATGGAGATAATTCGTCTTGATATTCGAAGTATCTCTGTGCCTCATGTTGGAAGTCCATGACATGACATGTTCCAATACCCATTTTCCGTGCTCCAAAAAGGCCATCCCAGTGGTATAGGGTATGTCGCCGCCAGCCAACTCCAGGCTTGATAGCATAATGATTGCCCATAAAAGAGAATTGCAGTCCGAATCCATAATAGGTACATGCGTATGCCAGCTCCTAAGGTCTTTGTAAATGAACGAAAACAGTAAATTTCTCGTACTCAATCTCCTGCCCAGATCCAACCTTTAGTGCGCCCCGTGGCGGTCCCGCAATAACTTCTACCTCGATAGAGTTGACACCAGGGACGATACGAGTCTCATGAATTAGCCGACGTGGATCAGGCTCCCCAGCTTGGGGTACTTGGACTAGTCTGTTATTGCCACAGGAAACGATGGTCTTGCTCGGGCGGTGCATGAGACTCGAGGACAGTGTTGGCGTGACACGCAGGAAGTAATGCGTGTACGGTACGGTAATGGTGACGGACTGCTGGGTCCGAGTAAGGGACGCAGGTATGTCAAGGCTGAAGTGGTCTTTGATATTCAGGCCTTGGTGGGTAGCGACGTTGAGATTCGTAATGAGCGCGTCCGAAATAGCTGAGCGAGTTAGCTAGGATTCGAGAGATAGTTGAGGCCATTTCTTACCCTTTCCTGGTTGTCTGATCCGTGAGTTGAAGGGAGTGGCAGTGACATGGCTCGTAGGACCAGCACCGTTCGTGATAGCCTGAGGATGGGGACTACCGCTTAGTCGTGTAGGCAGATTCGTAGGTGGAGGCATATGCATAGTGACAGCACTCGGGCTTTGAATCGATTCATTCATCCCGTTCATTTGTATCGCAGTGAGAGCTGGCGACATGCCATTTGTGGCTTCAGCTTTCAGGCCGTTGATGGCATGATCGGAAGAGCTCCTCTGGAGAGATGGCATCCCTGTTCCATCGTGTGAGCATATGAACAAGCCGCGGGATAGGATTATAGGTTTACCTGAACCTGGTCTGTGGCCATTAGAGCCGGCCCTGACAAGGTCCTGTTGACGCTTGAGGGCTTCGTTGTCTACAGACATTGCCGCGGAGCCGGACACCTTTTGCCCACCGAATTTCAAGGTAATCTTGGAAGGCTCTGGAGACTTTGCGGGCATCCTGAGCTTTACTCTTGGTTGCGGAGGTTCTGCAATAGAACGCTTAGCCTCGTCCAGACGCTTGTAGAAGTACTCCTATCATTAGGTCAGTGATTTGGGCTGTACCGCGGAGGGAACTATCTACTTCGAGCTCGCCCGCCAGTTCGGATATGTCACTACCGTCTTCATTGTATGTGCGCGCGTTTTGCCAAATCTTGCTGACCTCCTCTTTGAAGGCCTGCCAGCTTTTTAGGAAGGTCGTCCCTGTAGGCGGATCCCGGCCTTTGATGCCTCGAACTGCCTTCTGTGCGCTTTTAAGGGACACAGGACGCTTGATTACCTTGTAGTAGTCTACGAGAGTTCGAGAAGGAAGATGAATGAAAGGCGCATATACGAGCTGGTCCCTATTGTGAAATCAGTAACGACATTGGGGATCGTTTTTCACGAACATACTGATTATCCTTGTAATTGATCATTTCAGTCACGATCTTCTCCTGGGCTTGCTGGAAGGTATTACCCTCGAAGCTTTCGTAAGCACCCTCAGCATCTTGAACAGCGGGAGTCGAGCTTGCTCTAGGATCTTTCGCTGCAGATGAGGATCCTACACGAGTGACCAGGCGTGTACGTCTACCGGTGGACTTAGGCTCGTCTTCTGGGTCGTCCTTGACCTCTACATCAGGCTCTTGAGTACCGTTGCGTACGTACAACTTCTCCAGCCAGTCTTCGGGGACTGGAGTGGTATATGCTGAGTACTCTGGATTACTGTAGGCGGGATTGTTGTCTTCCATGAATCTTGAAAGTATTTTGCGGATCTTCTCCGAGTCAGAAAAGACTTGGGACTTCTTCTCGTTGAACGACTTCGCATTGGCTATCATGCGTCGGAGGTCACCCTCTAAAGTAGTCATGGTGGGATACTCATGACGGTTCAGTTTGCCCTAGAAAAATATAGAGTCAATATAGCGGTCGAAGGAAGGCGATTACTCGGAGGTCTCGTAGGCTAGGTATCGAAATAAATGGCATTACTGAGACTTTCAGAGCCTCGGGAATACAGAACGTGGGGTACGTAAGGGCAAAGACGAGGTCCGTCTTGCCCTATAATATACTTAAGTCGACTGCGTTGGCACACAGGACTGCCGCTCATTTTGACGCTCAGCCTGCTGAGTAGAGAGGTGAATGCGCACAGGATGGGGAAAATGCTAGAAGAGAGACAGGACACGACTGACCTCGATGATGTCGAGGGCCATGGGAAGGCCTGTTCTCTCATAGTACTCAGGTAGCTTCTTCTATAGGGCGGGATGTCTTAGCAGTCGTCTTTATATGGCGGCGGACTTATGGTCTCATACCTTGTCAGGTATAGTCAAAAAATGAGTAGCTATGGGCCAATCTCTAATTGAAGTATTGATCAGTGGCTTTTCCGGAAACGCGATGTGCAGAGCGCTTGTGAAACCTACTGTTTATCGCGAGAATTCTTGAGTGAGTTTATGAATGCAAGACCCGTCGTAGTAGTACCCTCAGGGGTCTCTTCGGGGGTAGCCTACGTAGTTATGTCTGTTAGTCATGGTAGTGGTATTGCGCAGTTGTAGGAGGGTGCAGAATGTGGTTGAATGAATGTCAGGCAGCGCGAAAAACGCAGTTGCAAAAGTGAGGTTCCCAAGGCTCAAAGGCCTTAGCGAAAGGCAATGACCATGCTTGGTGAACTTCTGCCACGACAAACCCTCGCCCTTTACCGCACACGACACCATCACACAACCCCAAGCAACGACGCATGACCAAGAGCTATACACGTACCGCTGTTTTTCTTCGCTTTGAAGAAGGAGAAAGATAGATATCACCTGCAGCCTCCGCCGATACTGGGGCGGCTTTGCGCTTCGAGCTCATTGTCGAAGTTGGACTGTCGCAGGAGGGCCTCTGGAGGCGGTGGGTAGATCGTGCTCTGTCGCGGCCGTACACCGCGGACCACTACAATTGAAGCCTTTATTACAATATTCTCTTGCTTCCTCCACGATGCGCCGATGCTGAAGATGTAGGAGCAAGGGGTTGAGTGATCAGTGATTGATGGTCTTTGATTTGGTTGAGGATTGCGCCCGCCGGATTGGGCGTGGACGCGATAACAGCCGGAGACTGCTGGGACGACGGGCTATTGTGAGTCTACTCGTCGATCAAAAGAAAGCTGCAGTATCAGAACGCGATTCAGCTTTAAAGTGTAGACCTCTGCTGAATGGGTGGAGGCTTGACCACCAATAACTGTTTCGATGCATTGAGACGTAAGCGGTTAGAGCCTTGGCAAAAAAATTGCCCCGCTAAAGATCGAAATGTCGAACCGCAAAGGCTGCCGGTTGGTTTGTTTACTCTACCATTCACGCCTTCCCAACACCTCTCAACTTCTACTGTTGCTTGATTGAATTGCTGGATAATTCCCAAGCTTCACAATTCAATATATACGAATCGTGAGGCGCCGACTTTTCTTGCCTGCTTAGCTGCAGCGCTCCTTCCTAACACTGTCTCGTGCTTGCCTCGTGCTAAGTGCGGTGCCCCCACCTTGCCACGAGCCGCCTATTCTTGCAGACTCAGAGCAGAGCATTTCCACGCGTTCATATCCTGATACTTATCCAGATTCTTCAACAAAGCACCTTAGCTCCGGGTTCTCTCAGATCTTCTTAGTCCTCTTGGAGAGGCCATTATCTTCAAGAACAGAAGTCAAGCAAACTTGACAACTTGACCGCCATGGACCACGACAGACGGAACAAGCACCCTAGAATGCTCACAGAGCCGGAGCGAGATAGGTTGGAGGAATTCATAGATTCCATACACTACTCATCACGGTACGCCCGTACGGAAATGGCCTCTGCTCCACGTGGCTGACGTACTGTGCCAGGTATTCTGACGATGAGTATGAGTATCGACATGTCCAGCTGCCTAAAGATATGGTAAAGAAGATACCAAAAGACTACTTCGATCCATCGAAGGGCACTTTGAAGCTCCTATGGGAGGAGGAATGGAGAGGCCTGGGTATCACACAGGTGTGTACACAGACAGAGATGCAATAGCTATTCATAGGAACTGATTCGCTATTGCAGAGTCTCGGATGGGAGCACTACGAAGTCCATGAGCCAGAACCACATATATTACTGTTCAAGTGAGCTTCCGAACAATCTTCATAACTGCGGCTCTCATGCTGATCCCGTTCTCATAGACGACCTATTAACTTTCAACCACAAGTGCAACATTGATACCGGTTCCTATGCCTCGAAGAATTCCAGATTTCACCCCCACGGGTTTCCATGTATATCAGCACATTAGCATTATAGCGTACGACGGTATGCATCGAGCCAGCATAAAATTTCCCAGATTCGTGCGCAAATGACTGCTCCACAGTTGGGCGTTGGGGCAAGATTGGGTTGATAGACGAGAGATTCCATGTTTGACTCCACTCTGTAACTAGCGGTCCATGGATAATCAACAGATATCGAAAAGCACAATCAGATGCTATATTGCCTCCTCTCGACTTCTCCCACGGCACATCGCTTCAGTTGACGTTCTTGTCCAGCCATTCTTCCCATTGCTCCCCAGTAAAGCCGCTTGAGATGCTACCTTCTTCGATACCATTGAATAGCACCGTTGGCGTCATGTGTACTCCGGTCCGTCTGTTTGCCTTGACCATCGACTTGACATCATCCGTCACTTGATTGCCAACGTTCAGGCTACCACCCTCACCCGGTTTGTCAGAGATCTTCAGCAGGTCAAACACCTTTCCCTCATCCAAACCCACGCTCGCAGCGACCTTCGCAAGCCGCTTATATGTGTCATTCCGAGCCTCATGCACGACGTTGACGTCAAAGAACTCTTTCTGATGTTCGAATAATGCGGCACTAAAGGGCCAGAACTTGTCAGGCGAGAGTCGTAATACCGCTGCACCTGCCTCGTGGACGAGGGTAGAGGATGGATGCCATGGCTGAATCTGTTGACGAAACAGGAACTGGACCTTCGAAGGGTACTTCTTTGGGACGTCGGGTAGTATAGATGAGTAGATTGTGTTGAACATTTTGGCGCTGAATGGACAGACATAGTCCAGGTAGAGCTCAATCGTGTGGACTGTTTTGGGGGTGACACCTGCTGAATAGGCCTGCCCTGCGAATTTTGGAGCCAGCGCCATGTCGATTCATCGCTTTTTTTTAGATGACGATTGTGAATTGAATGACTTCTTACAGACCGATATGTTTGCGGGGAGCTGCGGAATGATGTAAAACGGATAGCCTTGACGCGGGGCAGGCTCCTTCGGTTCAAATTCGGGTAAACTTAAGTGAATATTCTTGGCGAAACCGAGGTCTCAAAGCTCTGCGACAACACCGATTATTGAGGTGTCACTAACCCAGTTTGACATGCCTTCGACCGCAGGCATGCTTCCTGACATAACACTACCATTGTCTTTATTTCCCTGCTATCTCACTCGAACTCCTTGAGTCTCCCACGTCCACGCTTCTGCGCTAGTAGCAAGAGCCAGGAACAATGAAACACAGTCACCACCGAAGGCTTCGAGGCCTTTAAGCCTTGTGAGTTCTGCTACAACATCTGCGTACCCTCTGAAGCAGCAACAACAACAACAACAACAACAGATATGGCGCCCATCGTCGAATCACCAAACTCTCAAGTGATAGAATTGGGCTTTTCGATTTCACACCAGAAGATCGAGCTTGACATAGACCTCCCAAATCGGAGCTTGAAAGGGAGGACAGAGATCACGGTCAATCCTCACTCTCGAGATCTTAAGTTTCTACGCCTAAATTTTCGACAAGCTGAAGTCACGCGCCTTGTTGTGAATGGGAAACCTCCTTCTGGCTCTACATGGTTGGATCCCTACAAGCGAGCAACGCTGCCATGGAAGGCTGGAGTTCATCAGTATCACATGCTGCAACAGAAGGTCGAAGACCAATTAAAAGAGCCACCAGAGGAAGAGCTGGTGATTACACTCTCCAAGAATCTCAGGATAGACGAGCTCGACCCATTCTCAGAGGAAGCGCAGAACCTTCTGCTCTCAAAAACGCTTAGCAGTAGCAAGAGAGAATCTCTAGATGGATTGAACTCTGCGGTCGATCTCACCCAGAGTTCTCGGGCTGCAGCTGAGCAGACGGCGCGTTTCACCCCATTCACTGTGACTATAGAATACGTAATAGACCATATTCGTGATGGCATGCAATTTGTGGGGTGGGAAGAAGGAGACCTTCGCTACCCTCACGCGTTCTCTTCAAATTCGCTGTCTCCGGGCACCGCTTGCTGCCTCTTTCCCTGCACTGACACTCTAAATGCACGTTGCACATGGGAGATATCAATAAAATGCCAGAAAACTATTGGAGATGCCCTTCGAGAGTCCGGTACTGAGCTACAAGCAAACCCGACAAATAGCCCATCAAACGGCGTCAATAGCAACCATCGTGTTCTAAATGTTGGGGAGAAATTTAACAGCTTCAGTGACGAAGACAAGGCCCTGGATCTGGCCGTAGTCTGTACAGGGGACATGACCGACGAAGTGAGAGAAATCCATGAGTAATACCGACCGTAGCTGACATCGATAGATTATCGATCCCCGAGACCCTTTGAAGAAAACCACGTCCTTTATATGCACTACGCCCATATCGGCACAGCACGTTGGCTTTGCCATTGGACCGTTCGAGCACGTGGATTTGGCAGAGTTCCGCGAGAGCGATGAAGATGAAAGGCTTGGACAGAACGCAGTGCCTGTCCACGGCTATTGTCTGCCTGGGAGAGTCGGCGAAGTCAAGAACACATGTCTTCCTATGGCAAAGGTAAGCCCATCGTAAAACCGTCAGATCTTGTACGGGCTAACAACTTCAAGGCTGTTGACTATTTCACTACAACCTACGGCTCCTATCCATTTTCAGACTACAAGCTTTGCTTTGTTGACGATCTTCACTTGGATATCCTCGACACTGGTTCTCTGTCAATATGTAGCAACCGCTTGCTTTTCCCAGAGGACATCATAGAACCACTGGATTGCGTCACTCGTCAGCTAGTACATGCTCTTGCCGTGCAATGGATGGGAATCAACATTGTGCCCAAAGCTTCTTTTGATTTTTGGGTGGTCGTGGGTATAGCATATTATATGACCGACATCTTCACGAGGAAGCTCTCTGGCAACAATGAGTACAGGTACAAACAGAAGAGAGCAGCAGACCGAGTCGTTGAACTCGACGTCGATCGACCGTCGTTATTGAACACAGGGGCTTTGATGACCCTGGATCCTTTAGAGCGTAAATTCATGGAGCTCAAGGCTCCCCTTGTGCTGTTCATTCTAGACCGAAGGCTTACTAAAGCTGGTGGCTCGGCAGGTCTTTCTCGTATCATATACAGGATATGTCTGAACGCCAAGGTGGGTGACCTTGCCAATGGTGCTATCGACTCACAATCATTCATCAAGACATGTGAGAAATTGGGTCACCAAAAGTTGGAGCCCTTTTATGCCCAGTGGATCGAGGGTGCTGGCTGCCCTAAGTTCCGTGTCACGCAAAGATTTAATAAGAAGAAACTTGTCGTAGAGATGATGGTCCAGCAGTATCAGGCAGAGAATGTTAAGGATCGAGATCTAGAGAGTGGCAATTTCATGCGAGACGTCAAGGAAGAGCAGAATGAGGTTTATGCTGGTGAGCTCCAAGCTGTGTTCACGGTGTGTAAAAGGCTATGCAGTGTCCTATGTGCAAGAGCTGAATTCTCTACAGGGCCCGATGACAATACAAATTCATGAAGCCGATGGAACGCCCTACGAGCATATTGTTGAAATTAGCGAAGCAAAGAAGACATACGAGATTCCGTACAACACGAAATACAAACGCCTTAAACGGAATCGACGGCAGAAAGACAGGGTTATAGCAAATACAGGCGTAGACTTCGACGCTGGCGTTACCGATGAACCTCTGATTAACTGCCTTGGTGATGTCTTGGATACGGCAGAAGAGGAAGCAGCATGGAGATTGGCTACCTGGAGCAAAGACGACGAGGATAAGATGAATCAGGAGTCCTACGAGTGGATAAGGATGGACGCCGATTTTGAATGGATATGCAAGATGAAGGTCCAAATGCCTGCATATATGTATGTCTCCCAGCTGCGCCAGGACCGAGATGTGGTAGCCCAGTTAGAGGTAAGTAGTTCGTCCACTCGTACTGCTGCAAGCATTGACCACGTACAGTCAATACAATTTATGGCGGCTGTGCAACCCCATCCTCTGGTTTCAACGGAATTGGTCAAAACGCTGGTGGATGAGCGGTACTTCCACGGTATCCGCACAGCAGCAGCAGAAATTTTAGCGAAGAATGCGAAGTACGAGCATGGCTGGATCGGCCAATTCCATCTCGAAAAGACTTTCCAGACTTTATTTTGCTACGACGACTCGCGGTCAAATGACTTCTCCAACAGAACATCATATAATATACAATGCGCCATCATTCAGGCCATTGCCAAGATTCGTGATGCTAGTGATAGGAGTCCGTTCTCCGTCAGAAGTTTTCTGTTTGAGAAGTTGAAGTTTAATGACAACTCAAACAACGAAGTAAGCTGCTGGCTTCAGTGTTATCTCCAGACACATCGCTAACGGAGATTAGTATTCCGACTGCCACTATCTTGCAACTCTCATGCGAGCATTGGCAGAGGCTTTGGCCGTGAAACCTCCCCTAAGGGCAAACGATTTCGACGACTTTGATCATGACGATGGTGGAGATGATGACCATTTCCACAATGCATGTCTTGATGAAATCGACCGGTATCGACGAATGGACGAATGGATTCCCTCCTACCATAATATCCTCTCAACCACCGCCCTCGATTGCAAACGACTCCTCACCAAGACCGGCATCATAGAAAACAAACCAGCGGACTTCCTGCAATACACCGCAGACGGCACATCCCCCTACCTCCGCCTCAACGCCTTCTCAAATCTTATGACCATGGGTGCCTTCAAAACCAACGCCATCCTCCGCTGGTTTCTCTTCGTCCTTTCTACTGATCCTTCCCCATACATCCGACACAACCTCCTCGAGGTCTTCAATCGTACCCTCGGTGCCATCGCCATCGGCGAGCACCTCGAACCAGCTACATCTCAGGAAGCCCAAAACGGCGGTCTCGTCATCGAGCAGGAGTCTTCAACAGAAGCGCGGCAGCACGATCTCGCTCGAAAACAAACTGTCATCGGCGCTCAAAACGCCCTCAGAGACGAACTTTTCTGCAATCAGACTCTGAAAAAAGAGCTATGGAACGCCATTACCTCGCCCACCCTCTCCCTCTACGAAATGGGTGATCTCCTCGAAATCTGTGACCTCCTTTACACACCTGAGACCAAGCTCGTCATAGCCCTCAAGTACCCTCGATACTGGACTTGCACAAGGGTGGGAAAGGGCAGGATCCTTTTCAAACAATCCGATCGTATCCGCACCAAGCAGATCGAGAGACCCCAACGGCAACTCCTCACTGCTCCCTCACAACCGCCACCGCCGACAATGCAGCCCGCCGTCCAGCGGGAGAACAGTGGGGGCAACGGCATGCCACCGCCCAAAGCACCGAAGCTGATTTTCAAGCCGAAGCCGACGATGTCTGCGAGCCCGGGACCTGGTACCCCTAATCCTGCTAGTAGAGAGGGGAGTGTGGACGGCATGGAAAAGAAAACAAAGCTCAAATTGAATTTTGGGAAGTTGAAGGGGGCAGGCGGGCAGGGGAGTCCGACGCCCTAAAGGAATTGAAGGCCATAAAAGGAAAGGATTGTTGGTATGGCGTTTATATAGGGCGAGCGTTGCACGCATATCAAAGCCGTTTGAGGGTCATGCATAGTGGTGACAGACATCGATTAAATATCCAGCGTAGTTGATCTATTCGGTGATTTTCAAGCTGGATCAGGAGCATCGGCAATTTGATTGCATTAAGATTTATGGTATGATCTTATTTCTTAACTCATTTTTAAGACCTAATCACCGCTCCATCGCCATTCATAGCGGAGAGAAGTCTACTGGCTTGCAGGATACCATCCATGAGCCCCGTATGATACACAATGCCCCAGCGCCATTGTTATAACCCCCTGTAGTCCCTCAAAAACACCTTCGATTTCACGCTAATACCACGCTGCAAGCATGCCCCATTCCCATTCCCATATGTTACATCCGTCCCTCATATCACACCTCAATTATTTCCTCCCTCATCTACTCCCCGCATCCGCCTCCCTAGCCCTCTTACTCGCCCTCCTCTTTCTCTCACTCGCTCTCACCGCATCCGCCGTTAAAATCTCCTCTCCCAACTCAAACTCTTGCTCCCCCGGCTCCGGTAGCGGCTGCCCAAACGCAAATCTCACCCTCCCTCTTCTATGCTTGCCAACAGCAGCGTCCCGTAGATAAGGTTTCGAGTAGAAAGACGTGAATGGTTTTTCCACTAGTGGGGCGTTAGAAAGCTGAGGTTGTTTTTTGCGGTGGGAGCGTTTTGGGGGTTTGCGTTGGGAGTGGGTTGAGGATTGGGATTTGGTGGAGAGGAGGGCTTCGCGGTGGAGTTGGCGTGCGGAGGCGTCGATGGAGGTATAGTCGGGTGGGTCGCCGTCGAGTTCACTTTCTTCGGCTCCTTCACCGTCTGCTTGCTCTTCGTCATCGTCTTCGTCTTCGGACTGCTCTTCGTCCTCATCCTGCATCGATTCTTCCTTCTCGACCTTCCGCCTTTTCTCTTCCTCCTTCCATTCTTGAAATTTCACCAGCAGAACCTTCACTTCACGTATGAAGTAATCACGCTTTGGTTCAAATTGCTTCTTTTCTCCGTCGGTGATCCCACTAATGCCCATTACGCGCAGCCAGTCGTGCCCTTTCAGCCCGTCAAGAAGTCGTTCCAGCTGGACCTTCTCGTGCATGGCACGCTCTTTTTCAATATTGCGAAGTTGCTTTTCTGCTCTTTCGGCACGTCGATGCGGTTTGAGGAAGACGGTGTCAGGTAATGGGTCTTTTGGATGACGGGTAGATTTGTCGAGCGAGTCGAGGTCAAGGCGTGTGGCATCGGTGAGGATTGTGAATGTTTCTACCGTGAGTTGGAGGGTTTGCGAGAAGCCGTTGAGTGTAGGTGGTTGAGGGCTGGACAGGAGACGTCTTTTGTGGCCGTTTGTGAGAGGCGAGGAGGGGTAGGAAAGTTTAGATGTGTATTTTGAGGGTTCGTCTATAACGTGGAGGAGGGTTTCCGGAGTGAGGAACTCTGGTGATGTTAGTAGATGGTTCGAATCAGTAGGCAATTGACTCACCAGGCTCCTTTGGCTCAATGCTCACGAGCTCATCGTAGTTGGTAAAGTACAGTGCCAACTCGCTTTTTGATCGCGAGCCCCCAGCGTGTGACCTCAGGCTCCTCTTCTCCGGTTGGGCTCCGTTGCCGTTGGTATTTGTGGTGCCATTGGTATTGATGCTAAGTTTCTGATTATTGGCAAAGGATTGCGCATTTTGTGCTGCAATTATAGAGCCATTCACAGTTTGATGTTGTTGCTGCTCTTGAACTGGTGGTTCCGACCTTCGCGACCTCCCCACTTGCGTCACCGCGTCCTTTGTACCACTTCTGTCGCGAATTGGCAGAGACTTTTGAACTTGGCTCCTCACAGCCTTCGGAAATGTATCATCTCTTTCTTGAGCCTTCTGCTTCTTGACACTCGCGTTGCTAGCACTGCCAGGTGATGAGTCGCGTCCGCGCTTACCGCGTCGTGTGTTAGGCAGCGGATTTTGCTGGATGTCGGTCGGAGGTACTTCTTCGAGACTTGTATTTTTGTTGCGCGCGGATGAGCGAAGGAGCAGCCTGGTAGAGGCGGCCATGATGATATCTTGTATTGTTGAATATCATCTTTCTGGATCTAAATGATTTGTGAATTTCAGAGTTGTGGGCTCATCATGATGGTGGTTTCTGAGGAGACAGGTATCCGCGATGGTTCTTGCCTTTAAATCTTAGGGACTTGCATCACTCAAGCCCCCACCAGGAACGGGCGTCAGTTCAATACAAGTAAGGTATGTACCTACCATCAATATGCTACAATACATGAACGGCTATGAATGATGTCCATGTTTGATGACAATTTCTCACATGTACAAACCAAATGTACAACTATCGCTAAAGATATCAGATTAGATCTGCTCGGCTTCGTGTAATGACATTGTCCAGCAAACCTTTTATATACAGCCCCAAACCTGCACGATATCCCATACGTACGTTGTATCCTATCAGACATCCCTTCCACACGTCACCAAGCCATTAGCTGAAGATGTATTCTTTGGTGACTGGTGCAGAGGAGAAGTCCGGATTCAGGAGAACACAGCTGAGAGATCGTTAGTCAGAGTTTGGGACAAGCTAAACTTTTGCACATACTTCAAGAAGTATACCAGACCCTCTCTACGCTTCTCAAGGAAACTGGGGCGGAATTTGTCTTTATCCAGGGTCAGTGGGAAGAACAGATGGAGGACATTGGGTCATGGCGTACACATTATGCTTTTAGGAGGCAATGGAGGCATAGCACCTATTGAATTCGGAAATGTCATGGCAAGTTTTGTTCGCAGATCGTCGAACTCAGAGTATCTAAACAAGTCAGTACTGAGATGGAGATTGATAGTGCTCGATTGTTTGACCTTTTTCTTATCACTATGGATCCACCCTGGAGTCCAGAAGTATTATTATGTACGAAGTGATCAAAGTTTGGGCAATATAAAACGTCGTATTGAGAATGAGACTTACATCCAGCATATCAATTCTGCAATTCCATACAATGAAGTTGCCAATGTTAGGTACATTTCCCTGCACGAGTACATAATCTTCAATCACAACTCCCTTCGCCCATACTGAATCACTTTGCTCGGAGAAACCTTCGGTATGGTCCTCCAAGGTGATGGGAGGCGGTTTAGTGTTTTCGACCGAGGCGTAGGATTCATAGCGGCGGTGAGACCAGTAGGGCGGGACTACAGACTTGGACTCATTTTTTCCATCACCGTTTGCTGGCTGTTGAACTTCGCCATTCGACTTGGTAAAGCCATGGCACTCGGACTGGTTTCCGTTGTGTAACGCCTCCATCCATCGGCCATCAGCAGTGCATCGCTTAGGAGCAACGGTAGTATGGGTCTCGAGATGGCTGGCCTGAAACGCCACTGGACTGTACTTAGGATGCCGTGCGCCTCGTATCAGTAAAGTGGGTATGAGATGTTTTGGGGAAAGTCATCCCGTGTACCGACTAGATTTGGTGCATGCTAACCAATGGTACCCGCACATTTGGCGGCTCTGGGGGCCAGATCTGCACTAGTGGACTCTAAACGTGAAGGGTCCAGATCGGTTCGTTACCTTATCGATGTTTGTAAGGTTGTGATATCGAATGGCCCGAGCTCCATCCATCTTTTTTTCTACTCCTCACTTCGACTTCTTTTCTTCTTTGAACGACTCTAGCAATCATACATAGCATTGATTTTTATCTAAACACTTGCTGCCAGGTACAATTATATCACATTCGTTACTCGTATCTACGATCAGTGCATCAGAAAAAGCTTTAAACCGAGACTCGTAAGCTACAAGCTACTTCCTTGCCTCTCTGCATCTAGATCCACCCTTATCAACCCCACCCAAAGTCTTGACACGGCAAAAGCACACAACAAGCAAGCAACAACAGCCAGTCAAGATGCATCCAACCACATTCGTTACCCTCCTCGTCGCCGGCCTTGTACCCTTTGCTGTTACACAGACAATCGACCCCAGCACTGTCGACGAAACAATCAAAGGTAAGAAAGGGCTCGGATGGAGAAAAGCCCAACACTGAGACTGTCTTGCAGAACAATGGTGCACTGACCAGAAGTCCTCTTGCCCTCTCCTGTGTCTCCAGATCCCAGGAGCATCAGCAAATCCCAAGTCCAACACTTGCACAGCAGTATGTCATCCCAATGCCATGGGCCCCATTATTACTGATGTTTTTCAGAGCACGCTGGCCTATTCTTGCGTTTGCAGCAACGGGCAGCAACCGAACGCGTCCCAATACTCTCAGACCATTCCATACTATGAGTGTACAGAAGCAGCCAACCAATGTGTCAATAATTGTGGTGCCGGTGACTCCACCTGTCAATCGGCTTGCCGTACGGACCACCCATGCGGCGCCCAGAGCCCCATTCGAGTGAACACATCCACAATCAGCACCATGGCGGCTACCACGACAGGAACTGGAGCCTCAGGTACAGCGGATAGTACTGCCACAGGGAACGTCTATACCGGGTTCGGAGGCCAACCCACCGGCTCAAGCAAGAGTGGCGCTCCCGCTACTCAGGCACTTGCCATTGGATTCGGTCGGGCTTACGGCCTGATCATGGTCCTCGGCGGCGTGATGGGAGGCTTCATGTTCATGCTGTGATTGTCGGTGGTCTCGACCTGGGGCTTGTGACTTGACCGAAAACAATCAATTCTCGGCCAGCTGTTGCAGAACCTCGTGTTTGTTATAGCTTCACTGACCACTCTCCTTCTTCCGACTTCACGATACTCTCTCCATATCTCATCACCAGGCATAACGGTAGCGTTGCACAAGGTCGGTCCTTACTGCATAGCGTGGGTTCGAGGGGAAATTGCGGCACCGATGATTGCTTGCACATCCGGTAATATGTTTTCTGGATGTCAAGCATCTTCATTACTGTCCTTTCTGATAGCGTTTTAGCGGCATGTTCATAGCGGTATCTTGTGGTATAATGGGAAAGCATTGCGTTGGTGGACGAATCACATTCTCCAGCAACAGATTCGGGACCTGAATAAGTGAGCCCCCACGTTCTTCAAGGGAAATCCATGAGGAGCAATGCCTCTGCAAATGCACTCATATCAGCCAAACCTGTCCAACCCATAGTATGACCAAAGCATCTTCTCTAGCTGTGTGTTCCCAATAACGCTCATACTCCGACTTCGCAACCTAGGATACCATAGATACCAACTGCACTTTTAATCCTCATCCAACCCAACTTCTATGCCCCATCCCCTCATCGCCCCAGAATCCTCTCCTCCCTCGTCATCCCCCCTCCCAACCCCGCCCCACCCCTCACCCTCGCCCTATCCCCCGGCAGCGGCTTCAACTCATCATTCGGATCTACCTTTGCACTATCACCATTGTTCGATGGTGTCCCGAAGGCGTCACCGTCTCTGGGGGCGTTCTCTTTCTGATTGAGAGAGGCGAGCCGGTGGTCTTCGTACGCGGCGATGTCTTCGGGGGTTAGGGTTATGGCCGTTGGTTTGCGGCGGAGCATGTTGTGGTGGGATGTAGGTCTGGTGGGGGTGCTCGTAAGGGATGTGGTGTTGATTGGTGTTTGGTTCTGAGCGCGAAGGGGAGCTTGTTTGGGGGATAAGGGGAATGTGGTCAGTGTGATTGTTTGATGCTGGCTATGTCCTCTTTTTCAAAAAAAGGTTTGCTCCATAGTAAAATCCTTGGTTTTGAAAGGACCGCTACACCTAATTAGGGTCGCAGTATTTTCTGGATCCAACGATGAATATCTACTGCTTGGCGCCGGAGCGCACTTTTCATCTTTCACATCTCTAGATTCACTATCGCTATATATACAACTTATGACTTCATCAGAGAGCCGAAATTCCGTGCCATAGACGAATTGTTGTAGAGAGTCTCATGGCGAGCTAGGCCCAATTAGGACTCTACCTGCATTCAGTCTATAAGGACAGGACATGTTTTGTCCTCCACGCAAGGCGCGGCAACACCGCCGTGGCATAGTTTCGGTTGACATTTCGCGAAATCGAGCTTTCGAGCAAATCCAGACTTTGCTACCGAATCCACAACTGCGCAGCCCGGACTTGGGCCTATAAAGATGCAGAAATGGCACATCCACTCCTGCATCGGGCGAGGCAGACCTCTGCATTTCCCCCTCCACCCCAATTCCGCCTTCGCTTTGTCTCGTCACCATTTCAACACTTCCTCTCTGGCCCCCCAGAATGCAGGACAAGACACCGTCGCTCGTGAGCCATCGAGCCCACCACCTACCCGCGCCGAACGCCTCCAACATGCCACTACATCCATGGAAGACCTTTTTTTCAAACACGCTACCAGTGACAATCGTACCCAGGGCCAGCCAGCCCCACCGCAATTCCGATCTATACCCGTGCGGAATCCACCCAATAGATCCCAAAATGCCTCGAACAGCTCGCCAATTTCGTTTAGAGAGGGCAGCGCAGGCGTGCCGCTTGGCAGGGCAGTCCTTGAGGGGAGTGAGAACACGCCTAGCTTTCGGAAGCTGCAGAATACTGTGACAGGTCAACCACGGATAAGAAGCGAGGTGCTGGACGTGAGTCCTGCTGCCATGGAGGCGAGGATGGGTGCTACGATTGAGGGAGGGGGGGAGAGAGGAGGGTTCAAGGGTGTAAAATATGCATATGCGGGTGCAGGGGATGCAAATACGAGGGCGCCCACTGCAGGTGCGGTAGATACGAAAAATATGGGGTCTACGCGCCTAGAAAGGCCGACAAGGGACTCACATAGAAGTGCAGAAGCCTTTGCTACAGGGGCAGTGGATGCGAGGAATTTGGGTGCGAGGCCAGAGGGTGTGGGCAGTTCACTCATGAGAAATCTGAGAAGAACGCCGAGTGAGAGGATAGGACTCGAGGAGAAGCAGAGGTTCCCTCCGCGACCAGAGGGTGAGTCCAGAAGCGATCATCCAAGAAATAGTAGTGGGTACCAAGGGCAGGTCCCGCGAAGAGAGGACGGTATCAGGAGCGACCAGCCTAGAAGTGAAGATGGCACGCAACAGCGACAAAGCCTCCCCCAGCGAAGAGAGGACGACTTGAATACCGATCACGCTAGTAGTGAGGACCATATACAAGAGCGCACTTCCAGATTCGTCAGGGATAGTCTTCGGAGAGACGGTAGATTCCGAAATGATCAGCCAAGAAGCGGAAGTGGTATCCAAGAGCGTGCCCCCCAACGAGAAGGGCAGGGTCGGGCAGCGTTCAACCGCGCCCCAATAGGCGATGGTCCTCCTCAAAGGCGTGGTCGACCTGGGCGCCCTCGCACCGCTCGCCATGGCGACGGAGACGGTGAGCCAAAACGGCGGAAGGCAAGCAATTTCAAGGAAAACAGACGTGGTAAGGGCGACCGTGATGCCAGACTTAGCGAACCAGTTTGGGACGAAGAGGAAAAAGAGTATTTCAAGCAGAAGACGAAGGCAGAAACGCAAAAGAGTCTTGAGTTCGACCCCGGGAATATCACTCAGCAGACATTCAGCGGTGTTGCTCCGGCACTCGTGTCAGGCATACAGGGTATGAGCGAAGTCCTGATTGAGCGGCTGATGCTGGCGAAGAGGTACCTCGAGGGTGGATTCATACAGTGGGATAGTAAGGAGCAGAGGGCGGATGTGATGACGCTGGTTGAGAGGCTGAAGACTCTTGATGAGCAGGGGCAGCATGATAATGATGGCAAGAAGGGCGAGCCTCTCTTGCTGAGGACAGAAGATCAAACCCAAGCACTGATGCAGAAATTACTGGGCGGAAAGTATGAGATGGTGAAGCCTCAACAGGGGAAGGATGTCCTGGCGAACGTGGCAAGGCATGTCGATCGCAACGAGAGCTACTTCCCTGATGATCAAAGGAGCTTGCTGGAGAAGGTGCGGAGTATACTGCCTATGGAGGGGACGCGGTCAACTGGGAAGAGTGCAAAGCAAGCGGCAGAAGAGCGTTGTATCATTGAACCAACATGGCACAGATAGGTTGTACAATATCAACTGGCTCATGTACATGACATCTACACGAAACCATCCTATCCACTGATCATCTCTTCTCAAGGCCTTTGACCTAAGAAATAATCAACCACAGGATGAAGGTGCGCTTGATGGTCCATATATTGAGGCAGCAGTGCAAAAGCCTGAATGTGCCATCATAGCAACCCTTCAGCATGGAAGTTTGGCACGTTCTGTTTCCATGATGCAAATCGTTGGTGCGCAAGTTAAACCATCTGTCCTTCCGGCTGAGTCCATTGTCCTTCCGTATTTTCGACAAGGTACAAGAAGTGAAAAGAAGCGATGTTGCATGGTTCACCAAAAACAAACATACTCCTCGGTCGAGCCCGCCTTGGGCTTGCTTCCAGCGCGTCAACAAGGCGAGTGCGGAGGGAGAAAAGCTCGAATAAGCGTGAGGTAAGGAACTGTCCATTCTTCACGTTCTTTGGCGACATTGAATTTCGCCTGTCGTGGAATGATACATCGTCGACCATTATTTCGCAAATTCTCAACGAATTTGTCGACCAACCTATTCGGTCGTCGTGTGCCCAGCAACGCTGCTGTGTCGTATTGATTTTCTCGAAGTGAAAAAACCGTCGTGTCTTGAGATCACGGGTTGAGGAATGTAGCTTGCAGCGACTGGAATGGTAACTAGAATCTGTGACATTGGAATGGTAGGTACAAAATACCAAGAAACTACAACATCAAAACATCTCGTCTCAATTCGAGTACACTTCACGTTCTGAACAGCGACGTTATACCCGATGTCCAAATCCCACACTGCACATCGACACAAAATGCACCTCGCCCCCACCCCTTTCCTCTCCATCCTCCTCTCCCTCCTCCTCCTCCTCGCCCACCCAACCACCGCCTTCGTTCGCCGCTCCAACCCACAAAACCCGTTCCTTAAACACCACTTAATCCGCCGCGACCCCTCCTTCTGCAACATCGCCATAAACGGCGGCAACTGGATCTACCACGGCTGCGCAGCACCAGCCGCCACGCCCGTTGCTCCAATCACGCCTCTGCAGCCATCGAGTATTAGTGCGAAGGAAGTGGAGGAGAGGGAGGGGAGGGGAAAGAGGAATCTGACGGGACGGTATTGGGATATCTGAAGCGGTTACTGCGGCTTGCGGGAGGTGGGAGCAGTTTCTTCGCATGAGAGGAACAATGATCATGCTGAAGTTGTACACTTAGCTGGTTGCATAACGATCATTCCCATTTATCACGCAGAATGCCATTTCTGGTGGGATGCTTGGAAGTACCTTTGTAGAGGTAGACCTGGATGCACTGGCTCAAGATTTCACTCAAAGCGTCTTGATCTATTGTGTAGCATGTAACGTCGTTGAAAAGTCCCAAGCGTCCTAGAGCAATTCCTCTGCGCAGCTTTCGTGGTTTACTCTCTGTTGTTGAGTTATGCTTGAATTGCCTTCACGTTCTCGAAGATGCAATCCGGAAATTTGGCGTGCGCAACTCCAGCACAAGCCAGCTTACGAGGAGAGGTTCGCTTTCGAAATCACGATAGCCACAAATGTAAGAGCACCAACATTAACACCTTGCCTATACCTTACTCCATATGCTCGCTTACATGGGGGCATGCAAAGGACTTTATGTCTTGGAGATTGTGGATGCAATAAATGCTTTCGATAGCTTAACGTCTACACCGGCCCTATGTGGAAGTGGGGGACACCAAATAATTGTCCGGCGGCAGGGAGGTACCAAAGCATCCCTGCGGAGAATACTCCGGTAAAATGGACCTACGCCGCAGAAGAGCCTGCCTTGGAGGATAGTCGACAAGGGTGTCGGTCGCCGACGGCAACTATTCTCTACGTCAGTATTTTGCGTTCGGGATCACCGCTCGACCGTGAGGGGAGCCTATGATCGATCACACACAATGAAGCTATCTTGGCCATAGGTCTCCATAAAGATGCCTTGAGTTGGTGTCATCGGCATCCTTTCGTTCATCGAAAGTCGAAATGTGAGGGGTTCAATAGCTTCAATAGTTCAGGGGATAGCTGCATGATTTCCATGCGCTACCATGGAAGATTCTGCGCTTCGCAGCTTGCGAGCTACGAACAAGGACAACGCGGGATGATGAGCTCACGGGCTAGAACCAATCATCGAGCAGGACTCACCAATCTCCCATTCTTTGCAGCGAATCCCAGCAATCTTATCGCTCAAAGTGGTAAAGACAGACGATCCTTGCATTAGCGACCCAAATATTCCCACCTTTCTGGCTAGACAGAACGGTCACTTTTTCTTCCGAGATCCAGCGATCAAGCTGATCCTGCCTGCATTGGGCTCTCGATGACGCCACAAGCTCGCTTTTTTGGCTAGCAGCTTGCTGGTCCATGCACGCTTGTCACTGACACCGAGAAAGGCCCGAGGGTCATGAAGAGTTGGACGAACTTCGCCGTTTTCCCTTTCCCTTGATTCCTCATAAAGTATTCTCGTTGCCCGTTCGTCCAAGGTTGCTTAATCTTTCGCATTACACAAGAAACCGTGGCACCAAGAAAATTCCACCCATTCTTTATTCGATCCTCCTATTACCTGCCCGTTGGCTCACAGGAGCAATCACCATGTCTCTCAGATCACGATCTCACTCAACTCTACGGGCACGCTCGTCTGACCGTGGCAACAAGCTTACAAAGCCCAGTCCATCGAGCAGAGGCGTCTCTCCCGCAGGTACAAATCGACGCGTCGCTAAATTGAACCTCTACCTACAAAGATCGGCCAAAATCTCTGTAGAGCAGCTCCAGCGAACTGCCGACCCAGTCCGAGCCACATCACGAAATACTGACATCAGAAGATGGGATGGCAATCGAAGAACGACCATCAAGTGGGATTCTGTGCGCCGAGTAAGTGCCCAATTCAAAGATGCAAAGGATGAAATAGAATTGAAAAAGCTAATGTCCACTTGTAGGATCCTGAGCTTTGGTTTCCCGGTGGTGACTGCTTGATCCATTTCTACGAACGAGGCCAATCCAGGCGAGGCGCTTCTCTTCGTGTGACGCTTTCACATATCGAATCCTGCGACTGTGGACCTCTTTTGGACCGCTATTTACCTCACACCGCGCCGGAAACCCCAACATCATCCGCTTCAGACTCCGACAACTTTTCCGAGGCTGTTGATGTCTTCAATGACCCATCAGCGCCCGCAAAGTACGAGATCTATATTCCAGCTCCTGCTCACTTGAGCCGAGAGGATGCCTTCCGTTACCACTTGACCACACGGAACTTTTTCGCTTGGATGTACGAGAAGCCATTAGTTGGAGATCGCTTAGGCGACTCTTTGATCGCTTTGCTTCAGAGGCTGAACGAGTGGAGGGGGGACCAAGAGCAGGATCTTGTTGACATTCTCGCATACATCGACAGCGAAGGTTACACCGATTTTCGGGACTGTCCAGACCACGCTTTAGCAGTACTGCAATTCGCCGAGAAGTCTCAAGAGCGAGAGCTGTGGACTGATGCTTTCGTACATTGCACAGGCATGTGGGAACAATTGGACAAGAGTGCGGAATTCGAGGTATGCTTATACCGCCCTGCGTGATTTCCAAGCCTCTGACGATGTGTTGCAGTATATATCAAGAACCTCACAAGCCCTTATCTCCCGCGCCCACCTGGAGATGGATCTGCGCTTAGAGCGTGCAGGTGCATCTCTTGGCAACTTCCTCGAGGACGATCTTTCCGGTACATACCTCGGCTTAGGCAAAGACGCACAATTACACCTCGAACGGTTTAGGTCGTTCTTGCACACCTTCTATGTTGGCAAGCATGGCTATTGGCCGCCCACTCCGCTGGACAACAGTAGCAGCGCTTTGCCGAAATCAGTATACCGTTCGATGTACTTTGAGTTTCGCGATCTTTACGAGTACCTGGTTGACCCAAGCTCTGGAACTGCAATTCAGGACAACAAGCCAGTGGATGGTGGGATCTGTGTCTATCAGAACATTCTAGCCTATGACAGGCGGCAAAGATATCCTTCGCTCCCACACCCACTTCCCCTTGTACCAAAGATTCCAGCTCAATTGAGTTACGGGAGATCGTTGGGCAGAATCTTTGGCAACAAGCAATCCAAGCTAGTCCGGCGAGTCGCAGCTTCAAACGCTTTGTGTGCAGCTACAAACTCAGCCGACGAGGACGTAATGAAGTGCGATCTTGTACGCGAGTACCTCCATTTTGAGAAGCAATGGACTATGAAAGAAGACACTACAGTCTCCTGCGCAGACGCACGCAAAGTCCGCTGGATCCTAGTCTATGCAATCCTCCAAACCCTCATCTCCGTCACTCGCGCACCACAAGAGGTCCGAGACACAGAAGGCGTCTCCTACGCATTGTGCTGCCAAATCGCTGGCACGCCGCCATGGCAGACTGGCGACAAAGCACAAAAAGTCAAACCAGTACAAGAAAAGTTCAAGAGACTTTCCCTTCGAGAAACACTCCTCGAGCTCGGACCAGACATGGATATCCTCTCGGCCAAACCAAGTCCCTTGGTCGTCATCCCCAAGGGTGTCCGGACCACACCGAGTACCGTACCTATCCCTACAAAAGTCTCCATCAACAACAATCTCTCCGTTAAATCACCCCAACCAATCCGCACCTCATCCTGGGATCTGCTCAACCAAGGCTACGCGGACGTCAGCCCCATCGAGCCCAACGGCGACGTCCACAAGTATCTCCAGGAAGTCAGCCCAATTGATCATCAGAACGTCAGCCCGCTCAGCCACCACTCCGATCCCACTAGCCCCTCGACCAGCGAGTCTGGCACTGGCAATGGAGGCTGGAGTACCAGTTCTAGCGAGGACGATATGGATCACAAGAGCGTTACGGGGAGTGATGGTGCGAGTAATTATGGTGACGATGAGGATGAAGAGAAGATTGATGTGGAGAGGAGATTATCAGTCAAGGTTCCTGTGTCGAAGAAGAATTCTTATAGCAGTTTTCAGCCGGGAAGCCATAATCCGGAGGTGGATATGTATATTTGTTCGTGAGCTTGCGTTTGGTTTTTGGGATTCTGAGATTGTGTGGGGGCTAATGAGCCACGATTTTCGTTTGTTCTTCGGCCAGGCAGGCTTCGACAGCCTCTAAAATTTCTCTTGTATTTGATATACCCATATAGCGTTTTGATCTATTCTATGGTATCCAGAAGTGTTAATCTATCTATTGCCTACGAGTATACTAAGAGGTCACCTTTTAGGTTGAACTTTCATGTGATCGTAAACGACCAAAATCAGATTCATCGGCCTGCCGATTTGGCGTCTGGAGACACTCCATGACTTTCACCCGCCTCCTGTGCACTTCCGAAGTTGATCCTAAACTTGAAGCGGCACTGTTCTCGCGCCCGTAGGTGGTTTCGCCCACTTGCAACCACCACGTCTCTTCTATTACCCCACTTTCAACCAGCCTCAGCCACGCCATTTCTCTTTCTGGTGTGACAGGATGCATCATGCAGCTAGGCTAGGGATGTCACGACCGGAATCTTGGCCTGCATATTGGAGGTGTAGCGGATAGCGAATAGCGACTTTCAGTATCTTGACGGAGATGCTCTGTCGAAAGCACGCTGAAGAGTGAATATTCCAGAGCCGATGCTATCTGTTTATGCTATTTGAGCTGAGCAATGCGGTCATGTGTGGGGAGTTTTTTGAGACTAGCTGCTGCAAATCTGGGGAACGACGGTCCGAAGGGTAGCGATGAGTCTCGACACAGATTTTGTCTTTGATGGCTAGTTGGTTTACTCGATATTGATATGTTCTCTCGGTTATCGAGTCTCATATGTGCAATTGCCGTGTCAGACCAGTTGGAATGCGGATCTTCAGCTTGTCCATACCAGTCTAGACTTGTCTCCTGGTGAGCAGACATGAGGCAATTCGAGTCCGGTCATATTTTGGGACGGTAGGCTTGTGTATATGACATTCCTTTTCTTCGTTCTTCTCTTGCCTTCTCATAGCCCTCAAGGGCTTACTGGGAGCTATTCTCTAATTCCAAATCTCCGTCACGTCTATTCTCCCCTCAACTCATTCCTCACAATGGGGGTTCTCGCCACAGACAACAGGGCCAATCCCGTTCCACCACCCTACAAATTTGATACCTGAAAGTCTGCCTTTGCCCGACGCATTGCAGCGCAGGAGACCTCCGAAGAATTCAACTACTTTGCCCAGGTCTGTGAAAAATTCGGCAATGCGGGTTTCCCACCAGAGGAAGCCGTCTTGTACGCGTTCGAACATGCTTTCAAGATGCAGAAGCCGGAGGATCTGAGGGATGATGATAAGATTGTTAGAAGAGCTGCCGAGTGGACTCGAAGGTTTGCATTGTTGGGGCTGGCGTGAGTGGTGAGTAATATTATTCCGAATTTGGCACGAGCCTCGTTGTTGTGGGGGTTTTCTGCGGTGGAAGTAGGTCTTTATATGGGCATGATTCTTGACGAATTGGATATCACGAATCTGTCTTACGTATGAGATCTTGGAGGGATCTGATCGTGTTGGTGGTAGGGTCTATACGTACCATTTCTCGGACAAGAAGCATGACTGTTATGATGCTCGTTTATTTACCATCAACTCCAGATAATGTCTTCACCCTTATTGGACTTTAGTCGCAGCAATGCGCTTTCCGGATATTCCCATCATGGATAAATAAGAACGCTCATCCAACTACATATACTATCATTCATCCGTGCTAACCGACCTTTCAGAACGTTCAAGCTTTTCCATCATCTTGGGGACAAAATTGTGCCTTTGATACCTTAATACATAATCAGCCCAAGAATCCAAAGAATGAGCGGGACAATAATCAGCCATCGCGATACAAAGACAGGACCATCCTTGGTGAGGGAGTGCCAAACACAGACAATTTCCAAGTCTCGGAGAAGTTTGGGGATGTATCATACCAGAGTGAGTACATCTCGCACGCCAGAGAACAATGCAAATCGGCCCCTAACATGGCGATTAGGCTTGTAGAATGGCACGGGAAGTACTTGACGGAAGTCTTCGAACCATTCAAAGACAGGCTTCGCAAGAATTGGACAACTGGTTTCCAGGCTCTGATGAAATAAAAGCAGCATTCTGTGCATGGCTTCATGATGTCCCACGGCATCGTAAATTACACGCTAATGTCAGGAGCTACAAGTACTGATGTGTAGCTGGCAGAGAGGACTACTTTTCCATTGAATGGCTTGAGACACTGACTGAGTATGTTTCTACCGCTGAGTTCGGAAGCTACACTAATGGTTCTTGTCATGAAGTGGACGCGGACTGTACGATCAAGCATTTGCTGAGGGCATCATCGACGATATGGACTTTGATTACTACACTGGCTCTCGAGTGGTCGACTGGAAGTGCATCGACGGAGGTGCAGAGCTTATTCCCTCTTCAATGAACGCGAAGCTCAAAAAGCCTTTGACGGAGAAGGATCTCAAGAAGCGAGTGACTAAGATCGCAATCGATCGGAAAGACAGTAGCGAGTTTCCAATGAAAGTGTAGGTGGATGGTGAGGAAGAGGAGAGGAGGTATTTTACTGTTCTTGCAACTCCAACCTTGGCTTGTCTTCAGCGGATGGATCTCATGGGCCTTGAACTTCTCTATGAGCAGAAGGATGCTTTGCGTTCGCTCCATTATGACACTGCTTCGAAGGTTGGTATGTAATTTAAGTATGCGTGGTGGATCAAGTATGGGATTGAAGGTGGTTTGGGGAAGACTGATATGCCGCTTCGATGTCCGCGTACCTGAGGCTAATGAATCAGTGTCTATCTCTCATACAATTTGGATTTCCCAAACATTACTAGAGAGGGGGGTGGCCCTCTTGTGCTTCTCTGCTCATACTCGGTAAGTCAACGATGCTGATATTTGAGTGTGCTAAAACCTGAAAATGATAGTGTTCACAAGATGCCGCTCGCATGGGCTCTTTGATGAAAGGCGACTGGGAGAAGGAGATCGAGCTGAAGCAGATGCTCATCAAGAACCTTGCGCTACCCCACCTGGTAAAAGCAAAGGGTTATGACAGCAGCACGACCTATGCGAAACTCCACGACGAGATCAGTAAGTCATACATCAAGCACCATGTGAGTACAATCCACTAGCCTGCAAGTCGAGTACTACTGACAGTGGCATTCAGGCGTTCGACTGGCACAAGCATGAATTCTCATCCGGTAGGAATATCATAACCCCTATCACATTTCCAAAAGACTGATAATCTTGCATGTACCTATGGCAAATTCGGCCCCGGCCAATTCTCCAATCTCCACAGCGCCCTCACCTGCCCCACCGCCAACTCCCGCTTCTACTTCGTCGGCCGGAAGCCCTCAGTGCGCACCACGGCTGGATCGCTCGGCGCCCTCGACAGCGCCCATCAGGCCGTGCTCCATTGCCTCCGCAGCTTCAACTTGGACCAAGTACGAATCTAAACTCACCCAGGATCGAATGGCTGGGTTAAAGCGCCTGATGAATTGGATAAGGAGACGGGCCGTTGAGAAGGTTGCTTTGGGGTATTTGAAACCGGGGTTTAGGTTGGACGCGAGGGGCGAGATTGAGAAGCTGAAGACTGAGCCGAGGAGTGCCGGGGAGATGGTGGAGGTGGTGGTTAGGAATGCCGATGCTGAGGCTAGGGGTGAGGAGAGGAGGGAGTTGAAGATTTGAGAAGGGGAAAGGGGTATTGACGTTTTGCTCCTGGGTTTGAAAAGTACTTTGTCTTTGTGTGTTATTTGATCAGAAGATCTTTCTAGAACGAGTCTATTGCTCGTGGTCTTTACTCTTCCAATACATCTGCTCTGTCACTTCTCCCCGTCGTTTACACGGATAAGTCGAGTTTCATCCAGTCGATCTTTCTGATCCGATGGCGGGGATGAAAGACTCTATATCCTGATTCCTCGAATATCGTTGGCAATCACATACTTTCGCTTTCTTCTGCTAACTTGAATAATCCACCCAACGGACCAGTAATCCAGTCCTACCGAAATTGTAGACGGTCATTGGTGAGACTAGACATCACGCTGCCCAGGCTCTAAGACATGACAAACATCTCCTCATCCGCCCTCACACACTCCAGAAACGCAAAGGCGATACTATCAACTAGGCAGTGAAAGTAAATCTCTTCAAGCATCGCATGCAGTGAAGAATCAACTCTGTCCTCACGAAGAATGTAGAGCAGCTGCCCGCCATAGCGCACACAGATGCTGTCTCCAATGGCGGTTGTACGCGGTAGAGTATAAGACCCAGGTGCCCCTTTGCAGTCCACACCACCCTCCAATACGTAATGTTTTCGGCAGCGATTTGGCGAATTCTCCCGTTTGGGAGATCATCCCTTATGTTAGCCCTTCCGAGGAACTCGTCGAGATTCATGATGTTGTAGTCCTCGGGAGATCTACGTCGCAGGCGTCGTAGTAGACACCTGCTGTAATGGTGTGCAGAGTAGCCGCTGGCGTTCTTTGGTTGGTTGGGTATGTGGTGGAAATGGCTGGCTTGCGTAAGATTGGGGGTGGAGAGCAGTTCGACGTGCGTGCGAGAGAGACTTTGGCTAGGAGAGTGGAGGATTGATGAGTCTTGAACTTGGGTTAGCATTTCAATTGAAGTGAGGTCCTTTAGATGCGATATTTCCTGTTGCCATCCTGACCTCCCGAGTATGGTTGATGTCACTACAGATATTATTGTTGGCAAGAAGATGTTGCGCTAGTAGATGTAGCGCTCGTAGACGAGTCCGGCTCATACAGGTAATTCTTTGGTGGAGTTGAGTACTTCACCTTGGTTGCTACATGATGTCGTGGTAAGGGAGGCGGCCGCTCCACACTCGCTTTCTCTACCATATAGCGCATTTCTGGTAGGCGAGGATGATGGGGTTGCTTCAGTCGTTTCTGTCGAGTTTCTTCGCTGCAATCGCTGCAATACCAACCTCGTGAAGTGCGTCGAGCTCTTCCAGTTTCCAGTGGCTCATTGCACTTGCAGCAAGTATTACAGTCCCGACAGATGATTCCTCCTGTTCTTCGAAAATACTTGAGATCTTCGATCTGTTTACCACAGTCGTTGCATTTGAAGCATGTACTGCAAAATGCTTGATCAACAGGGATGATGGTACCGTCCTCGATCTTTTCCTTACAAACGATACATTCATACCTGCAACAACTGCACACGAGTGTCAAACCCCCAAAAAGGAATATGTCCGTCTCAGAGTCGTATACAGTAGCATCGCAGGTGTTTAAACGTAAGCAGCCTGGGTGAAGTATGTAATTCCCTATGGCTATATCAGCTCTCAGACGTAACATAAAGATGGACAAGTCAGCCTCACGAATATCATAAGCCTTCCCTTCTGTCACCGTCTCGCCACACCTTTCGCAAGGTGGGAATTCGTCGTACTCGCGTCGTTCTGTAGGTTTCTCAATCTGCGGAACCCAATTATGGGCCAGTAGAGGCCTTAAAGGATCCGAACGATCTCTCAACCAATTCTGCGAGGAACGCCAAGAATTGAAGACCTCGCCTTCAGTGACGACAAGATTGATGACAGATATGTTAGAAACACATGCAACGATCAGGCCCGAGAGAAAGGACAGTCCAGTCGAATGTAAAGTGCTCGTTGATGCGGAAATTCCAGAAAGTCGGAAAGCTTGGTTCCTTCTGTATACCCATGAATCCTGTAATTCTTCTGTGAAGTGATTCTTGAAAACAGGACCATACATGGTAGCTGGAGCCTGTGAGAGAAACCCAGTCTCGGCAATCGTCACAATCGATGCTCCATCATTTGCAGGTGGGGAAGCCCAGCTGTCCGTCCGCACCAATTCCCGCTTCTCGAGAGCTTGCATCCGAGCCGACATTTCTTGGTAATGTTGTTCTATGAGGGCCAAGAGTCGATCCACAGAGGTCTTGGCTTCTGAGATAGTGCTCCTGATGCCAGTCAGTACACAAATGTTACTGAAAGGTCGTAATGCATGATGCCAACCCGTTCAGTATATTAAGCATTAGAGACAGCGAAGCTTTGTGGTTCTGGAGTCTTTGGACAACACTCATAACAGCTGACTCTTTCTTTGCCCATCTCACACGGTCCAAGATATTGAAATCCTCAACTTTCATTTCGTCAAGAAGCTTCTCTAATTCCGAGAAAGTAAGCACGCACCCGCTCAAAATCGTCACCAGCTGGTCGACTTTCACCAAGGACGTCCTCGACTCGTCGGAACAGCCGTTTCCAAGGAGAAACGATTGCAAATGTGCAAGGATGCCGCTCAGCTCGGTGACCTCTGTGGCAACGACACGAGCCTGCTGCGGAGCTTCCTTGGCTGACTTCGTCCATTTGATCAAGAGTGATGAGATTTGAGCAGCAGCTGTCAGTACACCCACAATGCCGGCTGCTATGCTGAGAGGGTCTGACATTATGCAGCAACAAAACAGAGACTACTCTATGCTTTAAGTTTGGAGTCACGATGATAAAGATTGCAGTAGTCTATCTTTCGGAAAAAAAGGTTCAAATTGAGCTGCGACTCTGCGTAGATGAGGCTGAAGACGGCGGAGCAAGCAGAGAGCCTAGTAGATCGCGGCACCACAATAAACAGACTTACCACCAGCCACCACAATGAAAGCACCATGGTGGGTGTCCAAATATCTCCATTGGCGAATTTCAATAATTGAGCCTGACCTATGCGCTTATCTCATGATGCCTCACGTCATCGACAAAATAGTTTGCAATAAAGGGCTCTAGAATCACCCTAGAAGCCGCCCTATAGATTCCCCTCAGGTGGTTACCGGAAGCAGCTTAGGGTCACCTTAGGGGGTCGCCTAGGGGCCCCCTCATTGCAGATTATCTTGTCGATGACGTGCGCCGGAGACGACACCTCATTATGCCTGACAACGAACATGCGATGGTTAAGAGCTCACCAAAAGTGATGCACAACAAAACGAGAGCAATTTTATAGAACGCTGATATGGGGTGCTGCAGAATCCACCCAATTCATGGTTGAATTGACTTCACTATATCCGCCCCCTTAACTCCATGTTCAAATAGATCCTCCCACGCAGGCAAGCTGCAATCCCCGCCCTCGCTCAAATACCTTCACCCCACAACTCCCCCACCCAAAATGACAGACACATACACCGCCCTATTCCCCACCCTCACCTCCCATACCATCACCCTCCCCTCCTCCCCCTCCACCCACGCCATCTCCATCCACACCCTCACAGCCGGCACCGGCCCCCCTCTCCTCCTCCTCCACGGCTTCCCCCAAAACCTAAACATATGGCATCGCGTCACCCCTCACCTCACATCTTCATACACAGTCGTACTCCTAGATCTGCGGGGTTATGGCAAATCTTCCAAATCGGAAGGGGGGAACAGCTCTCGGGACTACGCTAAAAGTCGCATGGCGCGTGATTGCGTGGAAGTGATGCAGCACTTAGGGTACGAGAGGTTTTATCTATGCGGACATGATAGGGGTGCGAGGGTGGGGCATAAATTGTGTGTGGATTACCCCGACAAAGTAATCAAAGCTATGTTTCTGGATATAGCGCCCACGCTGGCTATGTACGAGAAAACAGACTTCGCCTTCGCAAGCGCGTATTGGCATTGGTTTTTCCTGATCCAAAAAGCGCCGCTGCCGGAGAGTCTGATGCTGGCGAATCCGAGGGGGTATGTTGAGAATACGATGGGTGGACGGTATGGGGTGGGGTTGGAGGTGTTTGATAAGCGTGCGCTGGAGAGTTATGTGATGCAGATGGGTGATGAGGGCGCGGTGCATGGGATGTGTGAGGACTATAGGGCTGCGGCGACGGTGGACTTGGAGGAGCAGAGGGAGGATTTGGAGGTGGGGAGGAAGATCAAGTGTCCGTTGAGGGTGCTGTGGGGGAGGAAGGGGGTTATTGAGAGCCAGTTTGATGCGTTGGTGGAGTGGAGGAAGGTCAGTGCTGGGGTTGTGGATGGGGAGGCGGTGAATAGTGGGCATTATATCCCAGAGGAGAAACCGGATGTGGTTGTGAGACATATTACGGAATTCTTTAAAGATTAGATATTATGATAACATTATGTAAGGGTACCTGTATCACGCTCGCGGATCATTACGTCCATCTCTGCTGTCATCTATTTCCACGATTAGCAATTTTATTTGTGATGTTGCGGACGGTGAACACACTAGTTCTAAGTCTTCCACTGCCAATAGCACTGCAGGGTCGTCAAAGGGTGATTGGGCTAATAACCCGCGCAAGGTGTCCAGCTTTCCAATTAGATCCATTTTTGCGTCCTCATGTAGGTCGTCGTTCAGCGGTATGAAGTGTTCCTTGCTGGTCATCATCACGGTTTCGGCTCGCTTGACGAGTTCATCTCTCCCTCTGGCTGCGACTGCATGAAGGACCCTGCTTGCCTGGATGAGGTTAGCCAAGTAATTGTAGATTTCCGTTTCCTCACGTACGTCTTGCAGTCTCTCATAGTATAGCAATGTAGCTTCATTATTGTCTTCTTGATTCCGGAGAGTCAACCTCAAGGCAGCCATCTGCTGCTCTATTTGCCCCGTATCGTCTTGGCTCAGATCCTCTCGATGAATGTTCAGCTGGCTGGCTGTCCTCTTCAGAAGCTTGTCTGCGTCCTCAGCCGCTTTCCTAGCTTTGCCATTCTGATTTGCTTGTATGTCCTTCTGACTAATCCAGAACTCTGCAATCTCTTTCGGGTACGTTGTGCTCTCGTAGTCGACCTCGAATTCCTGTAAATGCATCCCTGAGCGATCTAGGAGCATCCACATTTCATCCTGGTTATGTGGCAGATTCGGAAAGTGTACCAGAATATCGCCGGAGTTCATCTGCCAGGGCCGTCGGGAATCGTACAACTCCTTCACATATGCATTGAACCACCTCTGTGGCGCGAATAGGTAGTTGTGTCTAAATTCCTTGTCTCTTAAAAGTTCCTTCAATGCGGTCTGATCGTGGTGTTCTAGGTCAATGTGGGGACGATAGGCTGGGAAAGATATAATAGCATCCAAGAGGCCAACGGACCATGGATGTACTCTGAGGAAGAAGGCGCCGGCGTTCACACCGTTTCCGTCCGCTGTTGCCAGCAAGTGAATGTCTGAGTATTCTTCTGGAGGCAGGAAGATGCCTAGCGGGATCTTCGGGTTCATAAGGATAGTCTCGACGTCGACCCAACTACGTTGTGTCAGCGCAGCCATTATCTGAAATCACGGGTAGCGTACAATATCCACTGCAATCGATGTTCCTCTGGCTTCCTCAGCTCGTCCAACAGGACCGAGAGGAGGTACGCTGGCTTGCTGAAATTGCCTTCGATAAGGGGCTCTTGCAGCAAAAACATAGGGTAGCCATAGCGCTCGTTGTGCATTTCGTGGGTCTTAAGTGCCCGTATAAAGGTTGAATCGTCTCCATGGAAATTCAACGTCGCCTTGCCAATTGTCTGTGGGTTCTTCGGATCTCTGTTGTATGATTGAGGTAGGATAACATCGGATGGGAATTCATAGGACACATTCCTGGCGGAGAAAAGCCCCGCGACTTCAGAAGGAGACCTAGACCTTCGCAGAAAAAGAAAGATAAGAATGAAAGCAAGAGTACCGGCTAGCAGCCTCGCGATGGGCCTACTGCCAACATGCGAGTATCTTGTCCTGGGACGCATCCAGAACAGAGATCCAGCATGGATGGAGTTCTTGGCTTTTCAAAGAAGGAAGAAGTGAGGTCTCAGGGTCTAGAAGGGGAATGTTCGGGTCAGGTACACGCAGGCTTCGGGTGCCCCGCTGCCCCTTGCATTACACGCCAAGATAACTTTTCATGGTTGTGGCGCACGGGAAGAAACGAGATTAGAGCTGAATCCGGTTCATACCTCGTAGGGTTTAGAGCTTGGATCTTCTTATCTCATTGCTTTCCACCCTCCGACCTTCGTCTTTTTGTTCATCAACTGCAAGAGTGGGGAACCTCTTTGGCATGATTCTGCGTGGAGCTGCGCCCGCGACAACGGAATATTTCGAAAAGTCAGTAACCCCACCATATTGCCTCAAGAGATCTTCATCGAGAGCTAGCAGGCCATTGACATCTGCAATCGGAGCTTGGATCATCGCTAAAATAGCGTCCGAAAAGATCGTCGGTTTTCTTAAATCCCTGCCCTCAGCCGGGTCTCTAGCAGTGATCTGCGCTGTGGCTGCTGATTCAATGGCAGTTGCTGGCCAAATGCTTGTGATGGACATGCCAACCTTCTTTTCTCTTTCAAAGTCCATCGCCAGACCTTTCGTGAGAACGCTCATCCCGACTTTGCCCATCGCATAAGCTGTTTTGCCCCGGAAGAACCTAGAATAGATCGGTGGTGATACCACAATGATCCTGCCTTTCCAGCCATTGGCTTTGAAATGAGGCAAGCACGCCTGTATGGTTCCATATAATCCCTCGGGATTGATCCTCTGCATGAGCTGGAATCTCTTCATTGGTGTATTCTCGACGGACGCCCACCAGATCGCCCCTGAGTTGTACACCAAGACGTCTAGTCTGCCATACAGGCGAATCGTTTCGTCGACCATATGTTGTAGGCTTTCATAGCTTCTGGTGTCTACAGCGATGGCTCGACCGTCCAAGCCAGCTTCTGTAATCTCACGAGCAACGGTGTCGACTGTGGAGGAGGGAGAGTTGGGGTCAGGTGGGAAGGGCGTGCATGTGGCTGCATCAGAAGTGGTCTTCGCAGCGACGACAACTATGATGAATGGTCAGCAAGCGGATTGTGGCTTGTATGATTGGGTTGCTCAAGAGTACCTCTATAGTCGTTCCTTGTGAGGTCGATAGCTATCTGGCGACCAATCCCTCTGGAAGCTCCTACTACGAGAGCAACCGGTTTTCCTGAGGCCATTTTGTGAATTCTCTTGGAACAAGCAGGTCATACCTTGTATAGTGGTTTGGTAGTCAGGTTTGAAGAAGGTTGATCGTAGCTTGAGGTCGATGAATGGCTGTGTATGGAACAAGAGACTGTACGTGAAATACAGTCCCCAGCCGTTGGCATCTTGTCATTTAGGTTGAAGATGCTGAGCGGCTTTATTGCAACACGGTTGGGAGCTGTCTTCTTCGGTGCCGATGCTGGATTACTATGACCATGGTTTGACGAAGCCGCGGCTCGTCCGTGAAACCTGCGGGGCAGCGCCAAGCGAAACCCGAACTTCGTAGGGTCCTTCGCTACGCCTCACCACCACTCCGTTCATCCTTTTCCTCTGGACCCAGCTTTTACGCTTGCGGTACCGACACAATCGAGCTTTGTTATTGAAGCGTCTCGAGTATAATGTCTCCGATACATCTGCCTCCAGAGGTGTGGCAGAAGGTGTCCTGTCATGGTAATAAGACGAATCGTCTCGTCCACCTCTGGACAGAGTGCTGGCTGGTCTCCAAGCTTATCAAAGATGAGATAGAATATATCTTTGCCTCTAAATTCTTGCCACAGACCACCGTTGAGTTCGATCTAGGTAAGCTAACTCGAAAATTAAGCAATGAAATAAAGGTGTCAAAGGCCCCTTTTACTACGAGAAGAACAACGCACAAATCGACTGCAGTTTCTAGCACTAGCTGGCGACGATGATGAACTCAATGGAGGGTGGAATTTTGAAGACGAAAAGTGGACCCAGAATACCCTCGACCCCCCTGAAGTCATACATGTGATGGTAACACCGATGACAGACCATAGTACCGCAGCGACAAGTTGATGGCTGACCTTACAATTTGGGGCCCATTCGGGAGGACTGAGGGTACCTGAGAACACATTCGCGAATGGTTGCCTCAACATTTCGTCTCACCCGCCAGTTCATAATTTAACCTGGCTAGGTGCCAAGGACGTTACGGCGCTGGGCGAGCGCAATTGTAAGGAAGCTACGCGCTTTACAGCCCACCATGGGCCTCCACTTATGTTGATCTTCGTTGTCTTCTTCAATGGTCAGCTCATATCGCGTTTCGCCCCGCATATGCTGCTATAATATGTATGCGCCCATGATGGGCTATTCGTGTCAAAGGACGAGGCTGAGTGCAATTGCTGCGCCGCCTACAGCTCGCCTGCATGAAGACTTGTTTTCGCAATGCATTAGCGCATGAATACATCCGTGCCTTTCGTCTACCTCTTACTTGCCAGGCGCGTAGTTTAGAAAGTTCTTTCCCTTTCTATCTTCGATGTAATGAATAGGAAACATCATCGAAAATCATATGATTACGATCGGAACTTGTGCTGCTAGAAAGAACTGAAACCTTGTAGGAAAGCTCCGCTCGAGGAAGCGTTCCGCAATGTTAATCTCTTCGTGAGTCTTAGTCTTCATTTGAATATTATTTTAGGCTCAAGCACGCATATCCTAGTCTTTCCTCACGACCCACCGAGGACAGGCCATCCCCGAAGCTGAGAGTCCGAGTCCCTTCAAGTTATTATTACACCGCTCTCCACCACGTGAAAAGGATCAAAGTCAAGACCCAGGGATACCATTTCGGTGTACTCTTCTGCGCCGTGGCCTCCGGAACTGTCTTCATCATAAATCTAGTGATAACCATCTGGGCATCCAGTGCATACAGAATTGCTGCTGGCCTTGGGACTATACAGCGGTAGTTGCAGCAGGACGAATAATCTTGCGACCTGGCTCCATCTCGCAATCAATGTGCTCAGCACGCTTTTGCTGGGCTGTAGTAATTTTACGATGCAATGTCTTTCCTCTCCCACGCGCAAAGACATCGACAGAGCCCACGGTGACAATTGCTGGCTGGACATTGGGGTTCAAGGTACCAGGAATCTCCGCAGGATATCTCGACCGAGGCTAGTGCTGTGGTGCTTGATTGCGTTGTCCTCGATACCATTACACCTACTGTATAACAGCGCCGTTTTCACTACACTATCTGCACGAGAGTATTCGACCTTCATTGTTAACAAAAACTTTCTCACTGGGCAATCGTTCAACGTGAGCGAGCTAAATTCCTCATACACAGCCGGTACGCCCTCCACAAGCCGGGACTTGAACTTTCTTGATAGCAAAAGCCAACCTTACAGTAACACCCCTCAATTTGTCGACCCCTCGATTCAATCGATCGCAGAATACTTACAAGGAACGCAAAAAAGCTTGCAGAGGTTAGAGAATCAGGCTTGTGTAGAGTATTACTCGGCCGATTTCCTCTCCACGCGCGCGGACGTTCTGCTCGTTGCGTCTGAGAACATTCCCAAAGTCCACTTCTAGCATATCTGGCTCACAACTCCCCACGCTTCCAAGATGATCACCCGGGCTATGCTACCTACTGGATGTGTGATTTTTGGGTTGCTGGGACTGATTGTTCGCAAAGTCTGCAGGAGAACGTTACCAGCCCTTGGCTTTCCAAAGGATACGCAATTGACTACTGTCTAAGCCAGCAAGTGGATGAGCATTGCGAAGTCCAATTCAGTGTCACAATTATGGTGATTGTGATATGTTGCAACTTTGTAAAAATGATCGTCATGGCCTTTATAGCTTGGAAAAGGCCGACAGAACCACTGATGACCCTTGGCGATGCCATCGCTTCTTTCTTAGACGAGCCAGACCCTACGACACGAGACAATTGCTTAGCTGCCAAGGACCGCTTCCAAGAGTCTAAGGACTGGAGTGAGATCATCATGGAATGGGATCCTAGACCTCGCCGTTGGCTTCGAGCCACTAGCAGCCGGAGATTTGTTTATTGCAATCTTCTGTAAGGCGCTCACATTGTCCTTACTTGCTGGAGTCTACCAAAAGCCTAGAAGGCATGAAATTTCGTAATGGGCTTTGACTTTAAACAACATCAGTTGTGTTGCGATATTTCGAGCCCTGGATTGTAATTGTTTCTATGAGGCCCCATTTACTAAGCACATTGTTCAACGCGTTTGTTTCGACTAAAATCACCTCAAAGCAGTGCTTCCTATCGAATATTATTGCACACACTTCACGGGGCGCGAGCATCGAAGACCAATTCGTACAAGTCATTGTGCTAATATATAGTCTGCAGGTTTGCCATCGGTCTAATCGCTCTCGCAGGATTTCTCGTCACGATATTAGGTAATAATGATTTACTCACTGCCACGTCGATCCCCAGCCTCTGGTCAATCGGTTTCGGGACTGTAACCGCAGAGTTTTTGTTGAACATGTCCCTCTCTGGCTCTTCGAATTCCGTCTACTCGAGTTTGATTCCCACCGTTATAATTGCGAATTTACCGCAACTCGTCCTCACCTTCCTCTACTTCGCATACAATGGGCTCTTCACCTGCATGCTGCTCGCTGATGAATGGAATGGCTACGCTTACGAACGAAAGTACTTACGCGTAACGTCACCGCGAGGACAGCAGCGTTCGACTTACTGGTTGCAGCTGCCTTTTCGCTATGCCGTGCCTTTGATGATCATGTCGGGTCTTCTACACTGGCTTACCTCCCAGTCGCTGTTTCTTGCGCGAATCACTGTCTTCGACGAGAACAATATGCCGGATAATTCTCAGTCAGCTTCGACCTGCGGATATTCGCCCGTTGCCATAGTCTTCCTTCTCATTGCTGGCGGAGTAACCCTCTTATCCGTATCCTTAATCAGCTTCCGCAGGTTCAAGCCTGGGATTCCACTGGTTCGGAGCTACAGTGCTGCGATCAGCGCGGCTTGCCACCGGCCAGAGGCTGATGTGGATGCGTCTACCAAGCCTGTCATGTGGGGAGTCGTGGGCCACGAGTTCAATGAGAACGTCAGGAAAACGCTCGGTCACTGTTCTTTTACAAGCTTTGAGGTCGAGCCGCCTGTAAAAGGAAGACTCTATGGGAGCCCTGGAAGCAAAGGGCATTACGAATTAGGTGTATCGGGTATCTCAACTGCAAAAGGGAATAGCTGGCGGATTGAAGATTTCAGACGAGCACTCTTTAATCTTTAGCTGAAAAATATTGCCCTATCTTCAAAATGTCAGCAGAGGTCAAATAAGGGAGTCAGAGTCTTTAAACATGAAGTAGCCGCCAAGTGCGAAGAAGCTGCTTAAGGAAACTGGATGGGACTACTCGCTTACCGTATCTCGAATCTAATCATGGTGAAAGGGTGACAGAGCGAGGACCGACCTTAGCGGATGGGCGCACATGTCTGGAGCTGAAGAGGGAGAGAGAATGTGGACGTTTTGGGAAAAGCGAGGCTTGATGAGTTGAAGAAGGTCGTCAACGCAGGATCCAAATTGAGACAGACTTGAACAAGCGTGGCTCGTTCACACTGTGTAGTACCCGTCAGGTGACAAGTTTGAGAGCTCAATTGAGAGTAGTCATGCTTGTGTAGCAGCGGAGGATCACAGAACATCATCTGAAAGATTATGGGTGGGGAAGGTGAGTGATATGCCAACATCTGTACTAACTTCTTTGAGTATATTGAGATAGTAAAAGTCGGGTGTGCATATCAGCAGACATCATCGATTCGAAGTTTGGGTTTTTACTTCTTGTACTTTGAGTGAGCTGAGATTGGCGCACAATAACAATGCAGAACAAACAGTATCCTAGCCGTAAGAAGATCGACGTAATAGCTGGTGCTTGGATCATCTTCCAAGGATGGGACCCACAGCAGCAGTACGACATCATTCTGGACGATCGAAAGATCAAAGAGATTGTAGATCACAAGCCTAATGCTGGCACCTACCCACTCGATGCTGTCTTGGATGCTCGAAATTGTCTGATTGCACCCTCACTATGCCATGCTCATGTTCATCTGGACAAATGTTTTCTCCTTTCAGACCCGAAGTACGCGGACCTTGAAATCATCGAAGGAGACTTCACAGAAGCTATGGAGTTGACCTCGAAAGCAAAAGCTCGATTCGAGAAGAACGATCTCGTGAGGAGAGGCCAGTGGCTTATTAGTGAGAGCATTGCGGCAGGGGTGACGCACATGCGTGCTTTTGCTGAGGTGGATCAGGGGGTAGAGTTCAAGTGCTTGGATGCCGCTATTGAATTGAAAAAATCATTCAACGGAGCTTGCGAGATTCAGATCTGTACCTTTGCCCAGGAGCCGATATTTGTAGGCCCTCATGAGAATGCAAACAGAACGCTCATGAGTGGAGCCATGGCACACAAGGATGTCGACGTAATAGGAAGCACGCCTTACGTGGAGGATAATGATTCAAACATACGAAACAATTTCGTGTGGGCAATTGAAATGGGTTTACATCACAGCAAACATGTGGATCTTCATATGGATTACCACCTTGACCCAAAGAGGAAGCCCATCGCTCCAGACGCCGTTCAGGTTGCCAAGGATCTTGAAAAAACCCAAGCACGGAAGACAGGTAAAACAATGGTATTCGGTCACTGTACTAGATTGACTCAAAATTCTCCGAAAGAGTGGCACGGTACGTACGCTTCATGGTGACAGGAGCAGCTCTCTCTTCATGCCAACCTTCATGACATATGTGGTTATGTTGTCCATGAAGTGTGATGCTGATAGAATATCTATAGACTTGAGCAGTTCGATAAGAGATAATGATCTCCCCGTCTCGTTCGTTGGCCTACCAACATCTGACCTGTTCATGATGGGCAAGCCTGATGGATCCGATGGTGGAGGGCAAAGGGTCAGAGGGACGCTACAGATTCCGCAAATGATCAAAGAATACCGCTTGAATGGCGCTATCTCAATCAACAACGTCGGCAATGCCTTTACACCACAAGGCAGCTGTGACCCACTGACTATCGCAAGCATGGGCGTGGGGCTCTACCATGCGGGTACTAAGCAAGATGCGCAGCTACTGTACGAATGCGTCTCGACTAGAGCAAAAGCAGCGATTGGGTACCCCACAAACCCTTTCGCTGTGGGATCGGACGCGGACTTTGTTCTGTTCGAAAGGAATGGTGACGAACAAGGTCCGATCTCGAGACAGATGGGAAGGCGGACGCTGCAAGAAGTCGTGTATGATCCTCCAAAGGAAAGGAAAACGATTTTCAGAGGGCACTTGATCATTGCATAATTGACAAGGCCTAATATTATCTTCTTTTCTATTCTCCTTGCGACCCCCTTTGAAAGTTTCTGTCACCGTTACTGGCTATTCGCCTTATCGAGACTAAGTATGTGTGCATAAACAGTGCGTCGCCGAACCCATTTGCCATCTCCCAACCGGACGCAGCCTCATTGTTGTTGATTTGATATTCTATAGATAAAGAATTCGATCAAACGCAATTGCACTCAATGGAACTACGGTTGGTGTCGCTTCCTCCTCGTACATCCTGTCTCCTTCCTCATCATCGAGACGCAGCCACCAATTCTCGCCAACGGGTTCGTCAAGGAGGTAGTACACTGAGTGTTCTGAGAATCGCTCCGGAGGCGATCCATCAGCCAAGTCTCTGTATCGGATATGCTTGAGATTCGCTGGTAGACTTGAGCCTCCTTCACCAGCAGAGAACACCGAGAATAGCAAGTAATGGGCGTATGGGTGTCTCGGCGGCGTCGGCCGGTAGGGCGAGGTAAAGGTAATCTTTTTCAGATGAGGCACGTGGGGAATGAAGTTGTTCACAAACGCCCGTCGAAGGTCCTGATCGCTATCGTCAACATGAGTATGTCTAGTCAATGAAGAAAATCGAGGGTTTACCTTTTCAATGTATTGGAAACCCCACTCGATACTCTCCAGCGCGGGAAGCCCGGCTCCCAGACGACTTATGAAACCAGGCGAGAAGTCCCACATATCGATGGGGATCACCAGATGCTTCAAGTGACGGCAATTATGCAGAGCATCTGTAAACTCCAAACTCGTCGGGTACGCCCACGGGATGGTCGACCAATAGCCTCGGCCCGACGCAGTACCAGGGCCGTATTCTGGAGCTTGCTGTGCAATCTCAAGGACGGAAAACCATGTAACCCACTCGTCGGTTGTCCTTTCGACCTCATGATACATGTCTGGTGGTCGTGCGAATGAGAGACTCTCCAGGATAGTCTGAGTCGTAATGAAGTCGAAAAATTGCTTGCAGAGCTGGTCGTACCTGATGTCTATGATTGCGAGCATCTTTGCTTTTGCGCTTCGTAGATGGTCCCAGACCAATGGATCAACGCGGCACTTGGGCAGATGAAGTTCTTTGATGCACTTGGGACTGAATACCATTTGGAAGGCCCAATACGGCAGACCGAAATTCCGAAGTTGGAGCCTTTCCAGGTCGAGCGCCCCTCTGTTGCTCATCAGGAGATTTGTTTGGATGGGCGTTCGTGGTTCCTTGTATATTCTACGAACATGTGCCGCGACATGTTGTGTCGAAGGCTCGGGGAACAGTGCGTGGAAAAACAATGCGGAATCCTTGGGCTCAATGAAAGCCTCCTTATCTCCAAATTCTTCTGGCCGCAGGAAGTTCGTCATACTGATGTTCAACGACCTGAGTGATGGTCTCAGAGCCAGGATACCTGTTCCGAGATGGTGATATTCATCGATGAACTCGTCAATATCCGGTAGATCAATGAGGTTTAGGGCCTCCAATTTCTCCATGAGATGCATGGCAAGCTCCATCTTGTGACAATCCGTGGGACGATGCACTGGAACCTTTAGTTTCCGCAAGAAAGCAGGGTCGAAGGTGCGAAGCAGCGTCGGGCAAAAAGATGACCAATGGAGGTTGATATTCACAATATCAGGCTTAAGATCCCTGAAACCTCTCTGGGAAATGAATGGGTGGATGGGCTTCCAGTCCACGGCATCAGGACATGGCTCTCCCAGCAGTTTTCCATCGAGCGTGAGCTCTCGAATGCTCAACGGGAACCTGTTGACTGCCGTAGCAAGGTACGCTGTTTTAGGGAACCTGTGAATTTTGGTGGCTAGATACGCATCGACAGACGCAAGTCCCAGCTCAAGCCAACGCGCTTGACAGTCTAGAGCTGCGCAAGGTCTGAGTTTGAATGGGTGAGTAGGCCATGTGCTGGTTAGCCGAACTGCTCCATTGTGAAATGCGACACACTTTGCCTTTGGTCGGAGACTGCCATCGAAGTTCCAGCCTTTGATAGCTATATTTACTTCTTTCCAGTGACGTCCTATCAGTACTTGGTAGCATTCCTTGCACGTCATACCAAGGTTCAGGACATTTCGGGCATCGTCCATCTACAGAACCTGATTAGCGCCTCGTTATCGGCCCCTTGCCCTATGACTTACTTGGTTGGCGATCATGAGGATTAAATCGAATGGTAACCCTGTGGCTCCAAGGGTGGGGACATCCTCCGTTGCGTTGCTGTTTGTGGACATGTTGACGGCCGTGAACTGAACCTTAGGTGTTCCGATACGTCGAAACATTCCAAGTGTAATGATGAAAAGTGGTGCAGAGTCCGATTTTAGGCTTTGCGAGTAGAGTCGATGTTTGGAGTACGAGATGTTGAGGAGAGATGGCTTGTGTTGTAAACGAAGGCTGAAATATTTTTTTATATGCACTAGAGAAGACGCTAGTAATGTAATAGAACCACGTGAGGAGGGCTTGGCAGTCCACTGGTGTTACTTTGTTATTGCTGCGAGTCTCTTTGAATTGGTGGTCAAAGACGGGAGTAGAAAATTCTTTGTATTGAGTCAAAGATGGAATGATGACATGTCTTTTTAGAGGAGCTATGCTCCTTCAGATCCGATCATGGGTATACCCTCGGTGAATTTATTGAGAGCAAGGCCCCTTCGTCTTCGAGACCAAGATTGAATGAATATCTGACCTTCCAGAAGAGCCGCTGACGTGGGAGTTAGGTCCTCAATGTATGCTCAGCGACTTGTTGGGACTCCTGGGAGGAACGAACGATTCACAGCCCTCATCTTCACAGACACGACTCCAGTAATCTACAGAGTCGCTTGGAGGTCATCTTCGACAGGCACCTCTGCGGATCTTCCCAATCAGTGAAATGTATCCGAGGCGTCCTACCTTCCTCGTACATCCTTTCGCCTGCCTCATCATAGATGTGCATCCACCAGCTCCCCTTCACAGGACTCTGCCGGTGGTATTATACACCAGAATCAGTGTACTGCCCCTTGTATGAGTTGGAGCAAAGATGTTGGAACATAACGGCAGCGGAACATCATAAAAAAGCGAATTTGCTCAGCGTTGAAGTCTGCAAGGCTTCTGGGTCGGTTCAAGGATAAGAAAGTGATTCTACGAAGGTTGGGGACATTGGGGAGGAACCTGTGTTCGAAGGCATTCAGAAGTTGCTATCATCACGTCAGGCCCGATTGTAGGCCAGAAAATAACCGAGCTTACTGGGTCGTCGTAATCAAAACCCCATGTTCAAATGCTCCAGATGAGGCAAGCCTATGCCTATGGAGCGAACGATATCCTCCATTATGTCAAAAAATGTCTGCTGGTAAGGCTAGAGTCTTGAGAGGCATGCCATTCAAGGAGACGAGCAAATGTTCTAACGTTGGATAATTTGAAATCCGTGGTGCGTTTTGGTCGCGTCTTTTGGTACCATGGCCGAGTTGAGGAGGTTCTTTCTTGACCTTCATCAACATCTGTAGTCTGTCACTATGTCGAGATTGCATCCCACGTGCTTCATAGACCATTCTCGGTCAAGCAAATGTCGATGATCTTAGGGGGATTTGTAAAGAGATGAGTTCAATGAATGCTTCCGATAGAAGCTTACAATTCACGTCTTCTAGAACTTCGAGCTGAGCGATTTGAAGATCTTGGACCATTGACGGATCGAGGTCGGTATGAGGCAGACGTAGCTCTCTGAGATAAATCCAGTCAAAGACCTGCAGTGAGGAATACTCTGGACCATTGATATGCTTCAGGCGGAGCTTTTCCAGCTTCAGCGGTCCCCGAGCAGGCAAAGGAGACCTCCAATCACCGTGAATAGGTTCTCGAGAATTATCATACCTTTGGCGTTGTCGAATGTCGATCGATGACATGTTGGCAGAAAATAGTAAGCCAAAGTATTTTCCAATACATCAGGTTCCATGAATATCTCCGGCCGTTTCGCAATCGCAGTCATACGGATTCGGCCAGTTGAAGTTGGTCATGGATGAGTCCAGGGCTTGCAGCGAATTGGCCTTGCCCTTATTCCCTTGCCAAGGTTTGAGAAGACACCGAAGAACATTTGGTCATCAGGCAGGTTCATAATAGTCAGAGACGTCACGTCTGGCGCAACTTTCGCGAAAGCCACGATATCTCCAAGAACGGCGCAATCCCTGACCCAGTGGACCGGTAGCTTCAGACTCTGAATGGGAGTACCAGCGGGTTCAAAATATTTCTAATAAATCTCGAAGCTGAGGCCGCGAGGTCTGAGGTCCAAGAGACGCCCGACATCAAGATCGTGTGCATAGTCAAAGTACTTTCATTCTTCGAAATTACCTCTCAATGTAAGCTCCCGGCAATGTTGCCATGTTTTCTTGGTCTATGTCGCGAGCAGAGTATTCAAAAACCTTGCCAACGCTCCAGAGATAGTGCAGGACTCGGGTTCCTTGCGAGTGCGAGATTGGTCGACGTTGTTTCTGTGATGCAATATTCAGGTGAGAGAAAACTACTCTATGATCTCTCGGGAATATGAACGTTTGAAGGTTAGCAAAACTAGATATATACGAAGAAAAATACCCAATTATGCGGAAAACTTGTTTGCTCCCAACTCGCATCACGAGCATCCTTATTTCCAACAGCTCCTAAGCTCTTGCTTGTTCTTTTACGCCCAGATACATAATCTTTTCTGTTTGTCTTTGGTCAGTAGGAATTATCATCCAATCACGCAAATAGCTGTAATTGACGGGCTTAGGAAGTCAAAATAAAGATCAGGAAGTGATGTAGAGACTTATGCAATCACCAGCTTTTCTCTTGGAACTCGCCAGCGTTAGCCAGTGGATTTCTTGCAGGGAATGTGGAGCATAATTATATCCATTCATACGAAACCGTTAGGCGTTTATACATCACCCAACTTTCAACCCCAGTGACAATGCCATGAATGGAGATCACCAATACGAAATTGTAACCAAATTTTTCCGGGTCGTCGCCGACCCAATCAAATCAAAAACAACAAAAACATACAGCAGCCAGTATTCGCTGGTGGTCACCCACCTGAGTACTGATTGGCCGATCTCAAGCTTTTCGTAGCAGAGCGGACGGGATGCTGAGTTCTCTTGAGTCTATGGCCGTATGTACAAGTGAAGAACATAAAGTGATATACTATAATACTAATTTCGATTCAGGAAACCCAGCAGATCAGAGGTAGGTTGGGTGGCACTAAGGGAATGATAGGTTGATTAGTGAATGAAGCCGATTCCTGTGCAACGTGAAGCAGATCAATTTTGCCCAGTAAGCGATTGTATTCGCTATATTAGCAAGCACGTAGATTGACACCTTCAGGGCTACTAAATCAATTCAACTTTGAGAGCTAGTGAATATTTGTCTTCATTACTGCGTCAATATTGTGGCAAGTCTGGAGCGAAAACCCTTGGACCTTCTCTCATCCATTACAGGTGCAGGGCAAAGAAGCCAGCTAGCTGGTTATACCTGTCCCATTACCATCAGTATTTGCTATCAGAAGACCAGGGCGAAATGCCTGACTGGTAGGACTCACCCTCTCTCGAATTCCTTGACCACATCCTTGTCGTCGAAATCTGCCCCAGCACCCATCCACCCATGACGCATGCTACCGTATGTCTCCACTATATTCTCCTTCTTCTTCATCTCCAATGCCTTGTGATACTCCCTCGTCAGCTCCGGTGTACCATCTTCCTTCGAGAACAAGCAAATGAATGGTACAGTAAGCTTCTCCGCATCTTCTTTTGCTAGTCGTCTACGAAACGCGTCAGCCACAGTCCAAACACCCAAGCGACGCCCATCTCACCCAGGATGTGCTGTCCCCGCCGCCATAAACTCCGTCCCCTCTGCACTCGCCAACGCGGCAATTATCCCACCCCAGCACAACCCATAAGTCCCCCACTTCTCCACCTTCCCATACTTCCCTTTCGCCTCCTTCATGACTTCCACCAACATCTTCCCATATTCCCCAAACTTCGCGTTCCGTGCTATAAATTCCGCCACCATTTTCTTCTTCTCGTCTGTATCTGGAGGATCGATACTCGTGGGTATAGGCTCGCCTTTGAAGAAATCGGGCAAGGAACGAGGGCGGTGAGGGATAAGGCGAGCCGGTCGGCGCCTTGGAAGGTCTGCAGCATGAAGCCGAAGATGTCGTAGATTGCGAGGAGGCCGCGGGTGGAGGCTGGGGAGCCGGTCCTGTCTGGAGACTCGGGTTAGTGGGGGGGGAGATGGCTGGGGCAAGGGGTTTTATGTACAGACTTTGAGGTCTGCGAGCTTAGTGTAGGTGCCTTTGGGTTGTAGCCACTGGTGGTCACTGGGGGTAAGGAGCAGCATGCTTTTTCGACTTCTGCCATTGTGTGCCTGTGTGTAGGTCTGGTCGACGGAATCTATGATCTGACGTTGATGAAGCTGGAAGGCTGCTCTGTTTTCAAGGTGGCTGGTGATGACCTTGTATTTGAAGACTTCAATGTACATTGGTCTCGGAACATATGCCACCGTCGAAATCCGGACATTTTCATAGCGAGCTGTAGTGATGAAGCATGGAGAGGTCGAGTTAAGCGGTGATTAATCATGGCATTAGCGTGAAGATACAGTTTTGGCTGCAATAGGACCGACAGTGACCTTGTTCTTAGGCGGGAGATTTTTTCTTGGTCTATGCCACGGAGAATGAGCAATGCGATCTTGAAGACAGTGTGCTGCTACTCGGCTTTCGCTTCGTATACTGGAGAGCTAAGCTCAGCAGCTAATGCAACCTGTTTCTTCCCCTGCTCCTCCTCCTCGCGCTTCTCGACCATAATCTCCGTCCTCTCTGCTCCAAGGTCATCCTCTAATCGAGACACTTGAGCTTCTTCTGCTTCTTTTGGGGCTTCAGTGGAGTCCTCGGGGTCAGCCCCGTCTTCCTGAGCTTTTGACCTCGCCTCCTCCTTATCCTTCGCCTTCTTCTCTTTTCGCCATTTGGCCCCGTACTTCATCAATGCCCAAAGACAAGGGCTGAACGCAATCCAGATGAGCGATGCAAAGGTGTAAGTCCATCCAACCCCGATCTTATTGACCATTGGCACAACAACAGATGTTGATCTAGCTCTAAGCAGACATCGGAACAGATTGTTGCATAGCTGCGGTTGCCGCAGCCGCATTTCGTCAACCATCAAGATCTGCATTACCTGAAAAGCGGCTATTGAGCTATAAATAAACACAAACAACATGATCAGCCGTCCACACAGGTTTGTTTTATAGTCTAGTGCTCAGCAATATATAATCAAGCCACAAGCACCGAGGTATAGTAATGGCAGAGCAAGCTGCAGGCGTGCCTTTTCGATCGGGAATTCCGTGGGGTCTTGATAGCGATTCTTGGTCAGGGGGAATCCGGTGCTTCTTGCATGCCGTCTGTAATTCCAATCAATCAATTTTCCACTAGTGAAAGCCGAAATGAGACTTCCAGCGCCGAATGGTAGGTAAACAAGTCCCAGCTGTAGCTCATCAAAGCCACATATTCTGCCGAATTGTGACGGTAAAGCGGTCGTTGTAGCGTAGAGGAGGGACACTATCAAGCCGCCGCAGAACAGGATGAGCCCACCTTCCTTATCCGAAGCAATGAGCAGTGTCGACAGTGGATTTGGGAACCTGAGTCGGTAATCCTTGCGGACAGCTTCCTGCTGGACAGCGTCCACCTCGATACCGGCTTTGAGCCGTTTCCTCTCACGTATGATACCTGTCAACGACTGATTCAGTCGTGGAGGGGGAATTGAGCCGTCACCGACGATTTTCCGACATGTTTCTTGGAGAAAGAGGAATTGTAAAATATAGTATGTTCCGGAGAAGATGGTCAGAAACCAAAAGATCCACTACCATCCCGCGTATTGCGCAATTACTCCTCCCAGGATGGGTCCTAGGATGGGTCCAAGAACAGACGTGACCGATTTGTATCCAACGTAGGCACCTTGCTCCGCACTGGTAACGAGATCTGCGACCACGCCGCTCGCAAGAGCTACGCTACCACTGCTTCCAGCACTTTGGAGGCAGCGAAGCACCAACAATGCCGCATAGTTTCTTTGTAGAATTAGCCTGATGTTCGCTGCGAGGTAGACGGTAAAGCAGAAGATGAAGGTCGGCCTTCTCCCTGCGCGATCTGAGAAGCCAGCAATCAACATGGGTGCTACGCCTTGGAGTATCTGGAAATCTGTCAAAGCGCGGTCCGCAATTTCGAGGAATATGGCATACTAAGAACGTCATAACTGTCAAGATGATCTTCGCACTGCTGACGTGTAGAACCCTACCTATCTGATTGAGGGACGGGGGTATATAGTCGTCGACATTGGCGAGAATACAGCTCCCTGTGACGCGACTATCATCTTTTTCTGGGTGCTGGTGAAGACGGAGTAGGCGACATCTGTGCTACCAGGTTGCTGTGGCTGCTCAGTGATGGGCTCAGCTGCAGCGTCTGGCTGCGAAGCCTCAGCTCGGTCGGTCGACGCCATGTCCCTCGTGCTCTATGGGCTGGTGCCTTTATGTCAGGCAGGAGGCATCGAATCCTTCTTGACAGGCCCCTCGGGCGATGCAGGCTTGGTGTCAGAACAAGTGGCAGTCTTGGACGCCAGTGTCGTCAAATTAAGCACAAAAGACCCTCGCACTGGGTAACAAAATAGGCAATCCAAGCCCACGTAGAAGCTGAAGGTTACGCAACGGCGACTTATATTGAGCGCTGAGAGGCAAATCCGTTGGGCTTTGTACCTCTCGCGACTGCCTCTTATTCGGACACCAAGCCTGGTGACCGCTCCTTTCAGTTACATTTTACATTGGCAAGCTTTGAAGCCATTGACTAATGTGACTTTGAGGACCATGAATCTTGATACCTACACACGAGCCGTGACCATTTCAGATATCCATTTCAAAACCACGAAATGTCGAGAGTTATGTCATGTCTATCTGACCCAGACCCTGCTGATCGTTCTGGTCCCTGTAGTCAAGTCGAATCCATGTATCCAAACAATAGATCCGCTCACCTTCTTTCGTTAGAGCATCAAACTTGAAGTAGTAATCTCCCTATTCCCGTCAGCGCTGGCTTGTCTCCCCAACCATATACCCTCTAAGCGAGACTCACCGGAACAATAAACATGGGTATTACCCAAGCTGACATCATGATCAGCGCAAACCCCTTCTCTGGAGGGCATTGTTCTTTCCGATGTGGATCCGGCTGGTCGATACTGTCCATAGTCCCGCAGAAATCGAAAGTGGTAGTCTCGTTCTCGGTGCTGTTTCAGTATCGGGCGAAAAGCGTCCATGTTGTGTTGTTCGTGATATTATGGGAGAATGCGCCTGAGGGTACGGTCAGCCGTTGGCTTCTCTATTTATTTGAGATGTGTGCGCTCTACCGTATATATGGACATAGAATACTTCGTCACTGTGGCAGTGGCATGGTCAGCGACTTGGCAATTGCCAGGGTTGTGGGGCGTTTAGATGTATAGAGGTTTTGGATAGAGCTCTATCATGTCGATAGAATAAAGGTCGGTATTACGAGATTCGTTGCAGTATTGGAGGGGGGAACCACCAGGAATCTTTCTGTGTGATAAGCTGGAAGTGCTACCGGTTTGCTCATGTTGGCGCAGAAGAAAAGGTGCTTGGACAGCAGTGCTCCACAACATTCGAGTGATTGACGAGAAGATGGAAAGCATGGTTGTATTTCAACCTCGCTGAAAGTGATGACTTTGGGTGCCGACCAAGAGTGTCGAAATATGTTCTAGAACTAGGCCTTAAGAGGCCAATTGTGATCTAGACCTGAGATGAGTATGGATTCGACTGGTGAAGTCGGATTCTGATGCAATGGCAGGCGAGAAATTATGGAAGCGACGATGATTTTGATGTGTGGTGCAAGCGTAGGCGGCGCATTTGTTGGGCTTCTGGATCCTTCCGATAAAGCCCTCAGGAGGATCATTCTCGGCCGTGTGCCAGAAGCCCAACTTGCAGCATTGAGCATACTCTTGACCTTGGAGGATATCCGCAAGAAAAACTACTTCGGTGCTGAGTTTGACGAAGATGAGCGCGCAGGATTGTTTTGGCAGTTCCCGTATGATATTCTAGCAAGTATGTGCGGAGGCTGAGACCTGGGCTTAATATGACCCATATCATAATCTTTTTGGCGGTACCTGGGTGAACGAGTGTGGTATCATTGCGATGGTGTGGGAGTAAGCGTAGACATGAGTCGAATCTTTGAGAAGGCATCTGGCGAACGCGGGGTGAAGTCCAAACTTTTGGGACTGATTCGTTGTGCTTGTTAGCGCGTTGAAAGCGTCCGAGGTGTCATCGTGAGAGGTTTGTGTTAAGAACATCTGAAGCTCCGGCTTCGGGATCGATGTCTATACATTTTCATGCGAATACAACTTCGAGGCATGTTGAAGTTGGGGGCTGGAGGAGGACACTCTGTTGGGGAGCGGAAGCGTTTTCAGCGATGATGTGTATGGCTGTATGAGATCTTCCTTGCTATACCAACAAGGGCGCACCACGGGCGAAGCTCTTTATTATAGATTTAGCGGTTGCAAAACTCTTAATAATTCTTGGCAACGTCGATCACTGAAACCCACACCTGATCCAGATATTCAACATCGTAAATAGTAATCCGAATTGAAAGTTTCCTATATATAAAAGATAGAGCTAATCGCTGCGGTTATTAAGAGGCAGAAATTAAAGAATTATAGAAAAGATTAAATTATTTATAGCGGCTTAAAGAAGTCGCGTAGAAATTTACCTTGCTTTTAATTTTCTCCTTCACAAAAACCTAAACTCCTTAATCAACGAATATTATCCGTATTGAATAATAATGTGCATAAAAGCTATAGAGCTGAATATCGCGATTCTGTTACTATTAGACTTAACGAGATACGCATAGTATTGGCTACGATAACGGGCTTTGATTATTTGGATCAGGTGTGTATGGCATGGATCGACGTTGCCAAGAATTATTAAGAGTTTTGCAACCGCTAAATGTGAGCGCAGTAGATTGTTATGACGACACACTTTTCAGATTTCCTTGCTGCAACTTCAGCTGGTTAGATCGATCGTACAGGCTATGAGCAACGATATTTGTAGGATAAGGTAATCCAATTTCCTGCCCATAGGTCAATTATTACGATCATGTACAATGAGTTGGGTTGATGCCAAATTGGCGGTCTGGTGTTTCTCGTTGTTCCCTTACCTTGCAAACTTACGTGTGTATTTTCAGCTTATTCCTTTTCACATTCCTCAACGTCATCAATCATGTCACAATCCCATTCACAAGACGAGAATGACGCGTCCAAGTCCAACAGCACAGACGCGTTGAAGGCCAACAACCAAGATAGGGATAACACGCAGGCCTCCAGAGACAACGACCGCGTGCCTAGTCCGACACCACCATCAGCCCAACCTGGACAAGCACCCAGCAACCAACCTCTCCTAGCACCAAAAGCCACCAACCCATCAGACCAGCCATCTCCACAACACCCTTCGCCATCGGTCCCGGCGTGCAGCCAGAAGCCGGACGAGGTTCCTCGCAATCCAGACAGCTCTAAAGCTATGTCGAATGGACAGAATGGACAGATCAGTGGAAATCAATCGCGGCCATCTCCACAGGGGCCAGAGCCAGATTTAGGTGGTTCTAAAGACGCCCTCGAAGCGTACGATTGGGATGAGCTGGAGGAGAGATTCCATGCGGAGATGGGGAAGTGTGAGGAGGTTGAGAAGGGAATTCAGAGCGAGTTCGATGATTTGCTTGAGGTATATCGAGTGCTGCACTATCAACTCCTATCAAATCTTCAGTCTTGTGGCCAGCTGGAGTATTGTAGGACTTGGTGTATCTAACGCTGAGATTAACCAGGTATTTCAAATCTGGACAGTCACTGGCTCCCAGTATGAAGAGGAGAGGGGGAGCAAGCGGTAAGTCTAACCCCTCGTCACTACTGCTCACAATAATGCCCAGGCAGGTGCTGACTGCTACAGACTACGAACGAGAATGGCATTCGTACAGCAATCGGAAAAGAGCCTGGAAACGAAGAGACTGCACTGTAAGCTCTTCCTCAGAACATCGCCTCTTCTCAGATTTTGTTCGTACTGACAATCATCATAGACGTCAAGGTAGTCAAAGCCTTTGAGAGTGCGCTCGCTCTTCTCAGTGATCCTTGATACTTGCGTTGGGCCTCCTAAATTGCCAGCGCATCAAATCGTCCGAAAACTGAGCAAAAAGTAGGATTCCGTCATTCTCCTCATGCTTCGTGGCTAGTCACTCATAAAGTAATTACAGCTGCGGCGAAGTGAGCATTATGGTACTTACGAAAGGGCTGAGGACGGATGCATTGTCTTCAAAACCCTTTTGCTAGCTTGCACGACGTTATGACAGCCTCACGATCTACCAAAGCCATTGTAGCATTGCAGAAAGTAGAGGAAATCTGCTTTAAGATTGCATGGCTGGCACATCTTACCTCCCAGATCAATGGTCCGGATTCTAGCTTAATGAACCGCAGAACCCTGGTAGAAGCTTTGCAAATATAGCTCCTCTATCTAACAAACAGCTTTCCAAATAAAAAGCTCACATAACCATGCCTCTCAAATTCCATCCCTCAAGTATCTCGAGTAACTAGCTCAAAACCACCCATTACCCACCGCCCCCCTAACCAACCCCCTCAACCCCTCCTCTCCCTCCCCCCCATCCCCACCTCCCCACCTCCTCCAACTCCCACCTTCCATCCACCGTCTCAAAATCATCCCATCAACAACGCCTCCCCTCCCAATAGCAGTTGCTTCCCCCACCGCTCCCGAACTCGGCATGCGATAACTCCGCGGATTCAAACCTAGTAGATGTGGAAGCGTGTTTTGAAGGTGTGATTGGAGGGAGCTGAGTGTGCGGTGCGCGGAAGCCGGTAGCGGGGTGAGGAGGGCGAGCGAGCCGGAATGTGATGTTATTAGGGCCGGAGAGGGAGTTCCTGAGGAGGTGGGGTGGAGGAGGGTGATGCAGCTGGGGAAATGCGAGGTGTGGAATGTGCTGTGGTGGAGGAGCCGTTGGCCGGAGAGGGATTTGGGGTCTGCGGTTATGGGTTAGTCGTCTGGCGTGTAGGGAAAGGGCAGTGGGAAGAGGACATACGGTCAGGGTCGAACTGCAAGACGTGGATATTGCAATCGGCGTCTGCTACCGCTATAAAGAGTTGTTTACCGTCCGGTAGCAGGTCTGCTGCTATGACTTCAATGTGACGTGGTGATTTGCCGAAGAGGCGGAGTGAGTAGGGTTCCTCCTGCAGTCATAGCCTGGTCAGTCACCGTTTTGTCTTCTCTTGCGTGAAATGGATGAAGGAAGGAGGATGGCTTACCATATACCCAGTAAACCAAATCCCCTTTACCGCATCCCCCATCAAACACAACCCCGTCCCAGGCAGCTCCTTTACAACACTGACATAGCACTGCATGTCCATAAACGCAACAGGCAACAAGCTCCCATCCTCTTTCAGCCCTCTGACCATGCACTTCTGGCCCTGCGCAACGAGCAGAAAGCCTTGTGTTCCAACACCCGAGAGCGCCGTCACGGCCGCCTTCACATCCTCTTTCGCAATCAACTTCAGAGCATGACCAGTTTCCGGATGCTCAGGTTCGGGTACTACGTCAATGACAGCGAAAACATAGATATTCCCTGCTGATGGTAGGTCCTCACCACGAACAAGCGCGGTACCGATACAGACCAGGTCCTCGCGGGCGTGAGTGTGCTCGGAGACTTCCAGAGATATCGTCTTGACAGTTGTGACTACCTCGTAGGTCTCAAGGGCGTATGAGTCAACGACGGAGAGAGTCTTGCCGTCCAGCAGCTTGACGGAACCTTGTTCGGCCTGTGGGAGGAATGTCGTCTCTTCAGCGGCCCATTCGGCATGGAAATCGTCGTCAGGAAGTTTGAAGGGCACGGGAGTGCTGGTGCCGAGGACGAAGGCATCTTTTTCTGGGTGGTAGCTGAGGGCATGGGCTTCCTCGGCTAGGATGATACGTCGGGTTACCCAGCCAGTGTCGTATTCGGAGTATTGGGGTAGCCGGGCTGCTTGTGTCTTACCCTGTTCATAGTCAGCACGTTCTCCTGCGTACGACTTGGTTTACTTACCTCTCCATCGATATATAGGAATCCCTTTCGGCAATTCGAGGTATGAAACTGGGTAAGACTCTTTATTGAACTCTCTGCTACATCAATGACCTGTGGTGGGGTTGAGGCAGACTTGAGGATAAAGCAAGGCGTAGGTCCAGGCATGAACACTGTGCTGTAGCCACCGACATCGTGCAATTGCCGCAGCGGTTGGCGGGGCCTTTGTTGTTCTTCGTCGGGCAAAGCTCCTTCTAGGGCTCTTGGAAGATGGGTGTTCGAGGTTTTGAGCCATCGAAGGGCGGTATCTTTACTTCCTTCGAGAGGTGATTGATAGGGCTGGTAAATGATGAGGTCGTTGTTTGCTGAGCGAAGCTGATCACTTTAGTGAGTCTGTGCCAGTATTCACCACAAATAGATGGCTTACTATTAGGAAAGGAGACTTGTGTGTTGTGTCTCCAAGCTCTGTGATCAGTATCTCTGTTATTTTTTCTCTGGCGGATGAACGACGAAGGGAAAATTCGGTAGATAGGAACGGCGGTAAAAAGCTGAGGCCTTCTGCTATATAGACAGGGCTGTTGAGGTTCGGCAGACGGAAGACCTATTTGATGATTAGCATAGTGTACGAAGATCAGTCCACGCTGTGGCCGGCCGCAGTCTTTGTGCGAGCTGGACCGCGAATGACGAACCTGTAAGCCGCCCGTAGTGCTCAAGAGAAACAAGAGCACGTTGCCGACCTCTTCGTCGCTTTCTTCGGGGAACTCTAATCGTAAAACATCGTTCGAATCTTCGTAAAGAGAGCCCGAGAGCCATTTCCCCGCTTTCAGCGCTTCTCCTTTCGTTATAATCTCAAGGTCACCGCTATTATCCTCTCTTAAAAGTAAGGCGTCGGAGTCCTCCGTAACAAGTAGGACAAAGGGGTCTGCGAAGCTCGCGCTAATAACTTTAGGTGGCTCATCGTCCCTCTCTTCGTCACCCAAGGGCAGAATCTGGGCAAGACCAAAGTCTTGGGCAGGTCAGCAGATGAACATTGAGTATGAAAAGTACGCGGGAGGTTCGTACAGCACGGCGAGCATGGTGGGAACAATGGGCCAATGGTGGGTAAATTTTGTATTGATGCTATCAGAAATAATGGAGGCCCCAAGGGATTGCTTGTCACTGGCAGCATTCGTACCCAGACCCTCGAAACCAAGTCGTACATGTATAAATCAACAAAGCAAAGCGTGTGTTTGCTGAGTACGCTAGATAACCACCCGAGTGCCCAGCGACCCTTGGCCCACTGCTTTGTAGTCATGCTGCACATCGCACAATAAGAAATGGGATCAGACTTACCTCCATCATAGATTCGCAGTTCGCTCTGTAGCACCTGGATTGGTTTTTTCCCACCACTAATTGTACCAAGATCTACCGTGGCGCCAGCGTCTGATTCGAATTCGGTGCCCTTGAGCTCTTCAAGACCATCAGGCTTAACGGTATACGCTATCGATTTCTCTTCACTCGATACCACGACATATTTGTCGTAGTCTTCCCGAGAGGCTGCGTCCTCTTGGGCACTCTGTGTGCGGACAGACCAGATGCCGTGTGCATCAGCAAGGTCATATGGTTCTCTTTTGTTCGGCCTTATGTCTTGCTGGAAGAGTGTTAGCCCGCCAGCTTTACCTCGCCCACTAGTACTCAGTATCTCCGTCCTTTGATTTGAAACCTTCGAAGAGGCTGTCGCTGAAGGTGAAGTCCGCAATGCAACACCAGCCATTGGTCCGAGGTTCGATAGAGAGTCGTGCACACGAAAATTGTACTCATCGTTCAAGTCCAAAGCTGAGGTTGCCTGCGATTTTGCTTTCGCGTCTGGTTTCGTCTCAGCGTATAAATCGTCTTCATCGTCTTCAATGTCCTCCTCATCCATTTCCAATTCATCTTCGTCGCCGTTAAGGTCCATGTTCGTCCGAGATTTTTGCCGCTTCAGTCGATCGGATCCTCGAGACCAGCCAAGCACAAGGGAATCGCAGTCCTCACTCCCAATGAACATCCTTCCGCGCCCGACCATCGACACGCATGTGGCACCAGCGAGTACAGCGTCACCCCCGTTCTCGATGCCAACACGGCGAATTGAGATTCCAGATACTGACCTGCCATCGATTTTGAAAGCCAAAACCGCGAGCTCTCCAGTATTGAGAACGATCAGGAGGTCAGTGTTGTCTGAGCCAAGCTGCTTAATGACACAACTTTCGAGTCTCACGTTCAGATCGGACTGGTCTCCCAGTGCAAAGGAAGTCGTCTGCTTTGCGAACTCGTTGACAGCCACGCCTGTCGTCTTGCCGGATTGATCAACGTGGATGATCTCATTGCCGCCCACCAAAAGAGCGCCTCCAAATATCCGTGAGAGGGGTACGATTCCGAATAAATCATACGGAAGACCGGTAATCGATAACAAAGTCGTGGAAGCGCGTTGTTCGAGATCCAGGGTATACACAGCGTACGACACGTTGTCACGCCTTTCATGAAGTAGGGCCAGAGAGCTAGCAACTTGAGAGTACAAGACGCCAAAAGTCGGTTCGCGATATTCATACAAAAACGTCAAATGTATTGGGTGGGATAAGGTGGGATCCAAGGCCAACAGAGATAGAACGAACGAAGCAGCGTATGGTGTCTTTTCTTTCGCAATGCCATCAGCGGTGGCCTTTGAGATGGACTGTTTTCGGTCGGGTGGCTCGCCATCAATGTCTGGGTCGTAATCATCCATACCAAGGTCATCTCCTACAAGGTCGTCACCGACCTGGTGGAAGGGTAGTATTGCTAGATGCCGTGTCCCGAATTTCAGAACGGCACACCTGCTGCTTGGGTCCACGCTCAGGTAATTGACACATTGTGAAAGGTCAGGTTCCCATGGGCTGCTCAGGATGTCCTCGCGCTCGTAATAATGGATGGATATGGTGGAGATGCTGTATCTTTCGGGATCCCACTCGACCAGACTGAGCTTTGCGTCTCTTAATGCAACAAGCAGAGCCTCGCCTCCAGACTTTGATTGCAGTATTTTGACGCGAGCGAGGGACGTGATTGTGCCCGATAACTCATACTGCGCTATCAAGACAAGCTTGGTTGTGTGTAGTCGATCAGGTCGCGTTTTTGTGAGCTCTGGGTTGGAGGAACCGGTACCATTGGCGGCGCTCGAGCTCTGTATCTCATTAGTCGTTATGATGACAGACTTCAACGAGAAGATCTGCAGAAGATTTGTCTTTGCAACAATAAGATTGTTCGCAGATGGCGACAGGAATGGCAGGGACAACGAGTGTGTCACGGCCGTAGGAGGTGTTAGTTCAGTGTAGCACTGCATCTTAATCGCCAATGTTCAGCAGTGCTATGCTCTTCAATGAGAGTAAGTAGTAAAGAGAGGCCTAGGACAAGCTAGTAGCGCGGTCGAGGGAGCTGTCAAAATAATGATCGACGCAGGGATCTGTTTGATGATGATACCGCCTGGGGTCCGACCGCCAAAGCAAGAATCCCGAACATAGCCCCTCACGATCCTCCAAGATTCCACTACCATTGTTTCGCACACCTTATTGTACTTGCTTGTGAAACAAGAGCAGCAGCTATGGCACTCATACAGTCAACCCTCATTTGGGTCGTCTATGCTGTTGTCCTAGTTTTGATCGTTGCAACAGCTTCGATATTCGTCTACGTCTACCAGTCTCCCAGAGAAAGATCCGCAGCTGTCACCATAGTCTGCATATTCACGCTGACTTCCCTACTTGCAACGGTGCTTCTTCTACCAGTGGACGTCGCGCTGGTATCCTCTACGACCTCTTCGAAGCATGGCGTAAGGAAAGAATGGGCTACGCAAAACCGGGTCGACAGCATAACTCTGACCCTGAGAATTGTTTACTACACCCTCTATTCCCTGGACGCCTTACTATGCCTCATCGTGGTGCCGTTCACCTATTTTTGGTATGAAGAATATGACGAAGTCGCAACAGAAGAAGGTACCCAGACCATCGGGACAAAATTCTGGGGCGCCTTCAAGTATACTATAGCATTTATCTTCCTAGTCATCATCCTTTTCCTCGTCGGCTTCTTCGTACCAGTTGCAAAGGATAGGAAGGGAGCTCATTATGATCTGGATTTCTTCAAGCACATACTCCAAGATCAGAATCGTGAGTGGAACTCTAAATCTAATCCTGCTCGTTGCTGAAACAAGTCTTCTAGATGGAGAAAGAGCCTTGACATTCGCCCTTGGACTGCTGATCACCATTGGGACCTTGATTTACGCCCTCTACACTGCTGCAGGCTTTGCACTCCTACCAATCGCTTCCATTAAGTCTGCCCCAGCCATATCTGCACCGACCCTAAGCGCTAACACGGCGTCTGACCTCGAACAAAATCGCGAGCGACAGCGTCAATTGGAAGGCCGTAACGAGGGTGCAGAAGGCGGACTTCCTGCGAAAGATCGCAGAGAGCTTGACGCGCTGATTCGAGAAGAGAGAACACTAGTACGCCGCGAGCGTCTTGCAGCCGAAGCAAGTGGAGAAGGCCATAGCTGGCTCGTAAAAGCATGGATAAAGATCGAAGCCGTCTTCCGTCCCGTAAAACTTCTCGGTGGGATTTTCTTAATGATAGTGGCCGTCTTCATATGGGTGTCTATGCTCCTTACCTTCATCGACAAAGCAAAGAACTCAATCTGTAAGACCCACTGCGGTTACATCCTTGGTCACATCAATATTTTCAACCCAATGAATTGGATCTTCGTCAAATCCGCAAAGGTCTTCCCGATCGACTATGTCCTCTTCCTACTCCTTACGCTATTCTTCTTTTCGAGCTCGGTTGTTGGCATCGCGTCCATCGGCATTCGGTTCCTCTGGCTCAAGATCTTCCAGATTCGCAAGGGACATACATCACCTCAAGCGCTGCTCTTGGCTACCGTGATGCTAACGTTGATGGCTTTGGCGATCAACTACTCCATGGCTATGATTGTGGCACCTCAATACGCTCATTACGGACCGCAGACATTTTGTGACCGACCCCTTCGACACCCTGACGACCAGCCCGATTGCACCAACCACACCAGGGCCATCAAGCCCTGTTCTGAAATCTCCGAATCTCAGGCTGCGGCGAATGTTTGCACTGCGAGTGTTGTCAGCACTTTCTTGGACAGTATCAGCATCAACTTCTCTTTCTTTGGTGCCGTGGATTTCTGGGCTCAAATTGCGTTCTTTGGTGAGTGATGCCGGAACTGTCCCTCCTTCTTCAGTGGCTGATCGCCCTCTAGCTGTCTACCTCATCGTCTTCGTTACATCTCTCGTCCGGACCCCTAAGCTGAAGGAATTTGAAATGGACCAGGACGCTGAAGAAGAAGAGGAAGAGAGCTTGCTCGCTACGACAGGTAGGCGCTTTGGAGCGACATGGCAAGATATCACCGGCCGAGGCAAGAAAACCCGGAGCTCAGGCGAAGGTCCCAGGCTTGTTGACAATGAACGTGATGACTGATCGTTGATGCCGAATCGCCCCGTTCCTCACGCGCGTTGGATGGAAATGATCACGTACATAAGCATGGAATTTGATGGCTTGGTTTGGCGTTATGATCCAGTACTATAGTACATAAGGAGACGGTTTATTGAGTCTGTTCATTTGATTCTTTGACTAGCAACTCAATGGATATCTTCAATCCCTGAAATAAGCTGAGAATTTCATGATCATTCTCGAGGACGATGAATTTTCAAGGATACATGCTTTTGCATGAAATTGAGCTTTGTGCATTGCGGCCTTGCTGTTTTATTCGAAAGGATACGGCATGAGTCATGGCCACAGCTGACTTCTATTCTCCACGCTTCAATGATTTTACTTGCGTGGTTCCGCTCCTAGGATATAGTTGGATTTAGTGTATCATCGGGCCCAGGTAGGTGTCCCTATCTTTCGAGGTTCACTTTGGCAATTCAGTATTCGGAATTCAGATATATTTGTGTTTCGTCCACGGCAGTTGACGATTCATAATGCCTCATTCGAGTCGCTATTAGATTATCTTCACGTCCACCTCCAATATCTCCCCCATATCCAGCCAACCCTCCTCGTAACCCAGCTCCCCCCGAAAGCATAGCACTCCCCCCCCCGTAAAATCAATCAACTCCCCATTT